>ENA-OWPI01001322-OWPI01001322.1-marine-metagenome-genome-assembly--contig:-NODE-1322-length-28213-cov-8.289416_pt1 | contig 28213 bp, 20 predicted proteins | sample MGYA00238138_ERZ651775 | MGnify/ENA primary metagenome ERZ651775 (study PRJEB26906, sample SAMN06265043) | marine metagenome | isolation source: Helgoland LTER site | place: Germany:Helgoland, sampling...
GCTTTTACATTTGGTGCTTGGTATAGAAATAGAGATGCATTTATCTTAACAATAGGTTTAAGAACAAAGCAATTTAAAATTGGTTACAGCTATGATGTGACCGTTTCTAAACTTAACAATGGCGTTTCAGGTGGGTCACATGAAGTTTCATTGGGATTTAATTTAAACTGTAAATCAAAACCAAAGTCATTTAGAACGATATCTTGTCCTTCTTTTTAATATCTTTGTAACGATTTATTGGAGTAGCGTTGTATTGAGTGAATGTAGATTAATTATAGAATGAAAACGAAAATATATAATATGCGATTTTTCAAATTTGTAGTGATAGCAATAGCTGGTGTCTTTATTGCCTCTTCTTGTTCAAGAGATGCATCAAGTACTACTGGTTGGGATTATAACAATCCTAAACAAGGTGGGTTCCAAAAAGTACCTTTTGTAGATCAGGAAACTGGACCAGGATTATTATTGGTTGAAGGTGGAACTTTCACAATGGGACGTTCAGAACAAGATGTGATGCATGAATGGAACAACAGACCAGCAAGAGTTACTGTTTCTTCATTTTATATGGATCAAACAGAAATTACTAATTTTCAATGGCTAGAATACATGTACTGGATTTCTAGAGCATACAATGAAACTTACCCAATGGTTTATAAGAATGCTTTACCAGACACTTTAGTTTGGAGATCAAAGCTAGGATTTAATGAAAAGTTTGTTGATTACTATTTACGTCACCCTGCATATAGAGACTACCCTGTTGTTGGTGTTTCTTGGTTGCAAGCCAGTGATTTCTGCAAATGGAGAACTGATCGCGTAAACGAATACATTTTAATTCGTGAAGGAATCTTAGCGTTTAACGTTGAACAACAAGATGAGAATACATTTAACACTAACGCTTATTATGCCGGTCAATATGAAGAAGGTTTAGTTAAAAATATTCAGGATTTAGATCCTTCTAATATAAATGGCAAAAAACTAGGCGAGCGAATAGTAAGGATGGAAGATGGTATACTTCTCCCACGCTACAGACTTCCTACAGAAGCAGAATGGGAATTTGCCGCAACTGCATTGATTGGAAACAATCAAGAGGGTACTGAAAATATTTCCGATAGAAAGCTTTATCCTTGGAGTGGTCACTGGGTCAGACAAGATGATGCTGAGTTTACAGGACAAATTAGAGCAAACTTTGTACGTGGTCGTGGAGATTATATGGGTATTGCAGGACAATTAAATGATGGTGCAGATGTCACAGCTCCAGTCGAATCCTATTGGCCAAATGATTACGGTTTATATCACATGGCTGGTAACGTATCAGAATGGGTAATGGATGTTTACAGACCTCTGACAAGTGAGGATTTTGATGAATTCAGACCATTTAGAGGTAACGTGTTTAAAACAAAATTATTAAATAATGAAGGCTCTATAGATTTAAAGAACGCACAAATTCTTTATGATGTTCATGGAATGAAGGAATACTTAAATGAATTTGAGAGAGTTCGTTACCAAAGAATTTCTGCTGACATTCACGATCCAAATGACACAATTATTCCTGCTGGATTATCTGCGCATGTAAAATCAAGAAACCCTTCTCGTGAAGGTTATGCTCCAGACCCATTTTATATTTCTCATGGAAAAGTGAAAGATTCAATAGAGCTTGACCTAATACGCCAAATTAATGAAGTAATTGATATTGCCATTACATATAAGAACGATAAGTATGATACTGAAGCCTCTGCTTTGGTTCAGGACAACTTGTTCGATGGTATTTTTGCTGATGAAATTAGAGAAGGTCCAGATGGAGAAGAGTATGCTTTTGAAATTATCTCAATGCTAAGAGATGGATTTAACGAGTTTATTCTTAATTCCCCTGGTAAATTGAAGTACAGAAATGTAACTGAAGAAGAAAACATTGGTCGTCTTAATTATAGAAAAGATGATTACATCGATTACATTGATGGTGATATCGAGAGTTCTATTTTCTATGCTAATGATGACAGAAAGAATGGAATTAATCAAGCACAACGTGATCCTAACCTAGTTATGTACCAAGATGAACACGAGGAGTTTGGTTTAGATGGTAGTAATATTAGACCAGGAGATAGAACTTCATGGCCAACGACACTTATCTCTGATAAGTCTAGAGTTTACAAAGGTGGTTCTTGGAAAGATAGAGCCTACTGGTTAGTTGCAAGTAACAGAAGGTTCTTGGATGAAGATCAATCTACAGATGCAATTGGTTTCCGATGTGCAATGGATAGAGTTGGTTCTCCAACTGGATTCAACTACGGGAGAAAAAAGAAAAAGAAGAAATAAAATCTATATTTAAAAAAAGGGAACTTTAATCGGTTCCCTTTTTTTTTGCCCCTACTCTTTTTCCTTAACAACTTCGTTAATAAATACAACGCAGCTAAGTAATCAGAAAAGAATAGTTTCTTAATTTTATTCTATGAGCAATTCTTTTGATGTTTTCTATAATTCTTCTGGTATCTCTACTGATACACGAAAAATAAACGCCAATTGTCTATTTATCTGTATCAAGGGAGATAATTTTAATGGCAATACCTTCGCAGAAAAAGCATTAGAACATGGCGCATCTCATGTTATTGTTGATGATAAGGCTTTTTACAAAAAAAATACTCACATGACCTACGTTGAAAGTAGCGTTCTGTATTTACACGAATTAGCGCATTTCCATAGAATGAAATTTGACATTCCTATCATAGGAATCACTGGCAGTAATGGGAAAACAACAACTAAAGAATTGGTTCACAAAGTACTTTCAGAACAATACAACGTACTAGCAACCATCGGAAACTTAAATAATCATTTGGGTGTCCCTTTCACCCTACTTAGACTGACGGCAGAGCATGAAATCGCGATTATTGAAATGGGGGCTAATAAACCCAGAGATATAGAAGAGTTGTGCAGGATTGCTTCACCAACACATGGTATAATAACGAATATCGGACGTGCTCACCTAGAAGGGTTCAAAGACTTAGAGGGTGTTATTCAAACTAAAAAAGAACTTTACGATTCTATAGAAAAAAATAATGGCGTATTATTCATCAATGCTGACGATAGAGTTCTCAATAAAATTCGCCCTATTACAACAACTTCTTATAGTTATGGAACGACAGACACAGGTAATATTGTGGGAGAATTAACTGACTTGTCCCCATTTGTTGAAATGAAATGGAGTTCGAACAGTTACCACTCCCCTACACTAAAATTAAAAATGGTTGGCAAATATAATTTTTACAACTATTTAGCTGCGACAGCCATTGGACATTCTTTTAAAATTCGTAATGAATCAATCTCCAAGGCTTTAATTGATTACTCGCCAGAAAATAAGCGTTCTCAGGTGAAAGAGACCGCCTCGAATACTTTGATTCTAGATTGTTACAATGCAAATCCAACGAGTATGGAGTCTGCACTGGATAGCTTTGCCATGAATACTAGTACTAATAAGATTTGTATTCTTGGAGATATGAAAGAATTAGGACCCGAGTCGGCTTTAGAGCATCAAAAAATAATTACTTTACTCGAAACACTGAACCTACAAGCTCATGTTGTTGGCGAAGAATTTTCAAAACTTTCTTCTACAGCACTCCTAAAGAAATTCATCACCGTTGAAGAACTGCTTAAATTTATTGCATTATTTCCAATTCATGAGAAATTAATTCTAATCAAGGGCTCTAATAGCATCGGACTTTCAAGATTAGAAGACTCACTCTAAGTCATTTTCTTTTTTAGCACGTTATATCTTAATTCGAATTTATCTGTTCTGAGATTAAAATTAGCCTTGAATCTCAAGATAATTATTCATTAGCTATTCTTAAAATATTAATACAAAAAAAAGGATGAACAATCATCCTTTCCTAGTGAAACTATTTTGAAGTTTAATCTTTCAAAATATTTCTAGAAATTATAATTTTTTGAATTTCAGAAGTCCCCTCGTAGATTTGAGTGATTTTCGCATCTCTCATTAATCGCTCCACATGGTATTCTTTAACGAAGCCGTATCCACCATGAATTTGGATTGCTTCTACCGTGTGTTCCATTGCTACCTTTGAAGCATACAATTTCGCCATTGCTCCAGATTGGTCATAATTTCTTCCCATATCCTTATCAACAGCTGAACGGTACACTAATAATTTAGCGGCTTCAATATCTGTGGCCATGTCAGCCAATTTGAATGCAATTACTTGGTGCTTACTAATCTCTTTACCAAATGCTTTTCTTTCTTTCGAATATGCAGTAGCTAATTCAAATGCTCCACCAGCAATTCCTAATGCTTGAGATGCAATCCCAATTCTACCACCAGCCAAAACTTTCATTGCAAATTTGAATCCGAATCCATCTTCACCTATTCTATTTTCTTTCGGCACTATTACATCATTAAATAATAATGTATGTGTATCAGACCCTCTAATACCTAATTTATTTTCCTTTGCACCAACGATAAAACCTTCCATCCCACGTTCAATAATGAAAGCATTAATTCCTCTATGACCTGCTGCCGCATCAGTTTGAGCAATTACGATATAAGTCGATGCTGAAGAACCGTTTGTAATCCAGTTTTTTGTACCATTCAAAATATAATGATCACCGTGATCAATAGCTGTTGTTGATTGAGATGTTGCATCTGAACCAGCTTCGGGCTCAGACAAACAGAAAGCGCCTATTTTCTCACCTTTTGCAAGTGGCACTAAGTACTTTTGTTTTTGTTCTTCTGAAGCAAAAGCCTCTAAGCCCCAACAAACCAATGAATTATTCACAGACAAACAAACAGATGTAGAAGCATCAACTTTTGAAATCTCTTCAATCGCCAAAACGTATGACAAAGTGTCCATACCCGAACCTCCGTATTTTGGATCAACCATCATTCCCATAAAACCTAACTCTCCAAGTTGTTTAATTTCTTCAACAGGAAAACGTTGTTCCTCATCTCTATCAATTACTCCTGACTTTAAAACATTTTGAGCAAAATCTCTTGCTGCATCTCTAACTGCTTTATGTTCTTCTGTTAATTCAAAATTCATATCTCTTTTTTAAATAATTCTTGCATTGCAAATTTAATATTTTTACTTTATATTTTTACCTTTATTCTATAATGACTTCATATACTTTAATTGGTTTGATGTCTGGAACGTCTATGGACGGTCTGGATATATCGTGTTGCAGTTATTCTATCAGTCCTGATGAAGAATGGAGTTACTCATTAATTCACGTAAAATCAGTTACGTTTCCTTCTAAAATTTTAAATAAACTCAAAAAAAGTTATAATTATTCTGCAAATGAGTTACTTGTTTTAGATAAGCAGCTTGGTCTATTTTATGCACAAGAAGTAAATATCTTCATCGAGGAACACAAAATAGATCGGTCAGAAATAGATGCCATCGCTTCACATGGGCATACAATTTTTCATCAACCAGAAAAAGGATATACTTACCAAATTGGCTGCGGAGATACAATTGCTTTTCACACAAAACTTAAAGTAATCAATGACTTCAGACAGAAAGACGTTATTGCTGGAGGTCAAGGTGCCCCTTTGGTTCCGATAGGAGATTCTTTGCTTTTTTCAAGCCATGCAGATGCATTTTTAAACTTGGGGGGCTTTGCAAATTGTTGTATTCTATCTTCTTCCATAATTGCTTTTGATATTTCTCCGGCAAATTTACCGCTCAACAAATGCATAGGGAATCTTGGCTTTGAATTTGATTATAAAGGAAATAATGCGAGAAAAGGTGTTATTGATGAAGTTGCACTTGAAAAACTTAATTCTTTAGCTTTCTATCAACAAACCCCACCAAAATCAATCGGTGTAGAATGGTTAAACGAACATTTCTACCCTATAATTGAAGAAATAAATTCTTCAGAGGATCAATTGCGCACAATTATTGAGCATGTTGCGTATCAAATAGGGAATTCACTTAATGAATTATTCGCTAATCGATTATTAGTAACTGGTGGTGGAGTTTATAACGACTTTCTCATGAAACGTATCGAACATCATTTTAATGGGAACATTATTGTCCCAAACAAAGAATTGATTGAATTTAAAGAAGCTCTAATCTTTGGCTTTTTAGGTGCCTTATTCCTTGCTAATTGTCCCAATACCCTTGCCATCGTGACAGGAGCAAAAAAAGATACTCGAGGAGGAATTCTTCATTATCCCTAAGCTTTCAACATTATTTGTATCTTAACAAGAAAAAACAATCGATGTCTGTATTGATTCCTATACTTATTGGTGCTTTTGCTGGTTGGCTGGCAAGTAAAATCATGAACGCTAAATCAAGTCGTGTTTTGCTAAATATTATTTTAGGTATTATTGGCGGACATCTGGGTAATTGGATTTTCAATGCTTTAAACATTTCAATCGATTCAGATTGGCTTGGATCAATCATTACGTCAACCTTAGGTGCAATTATACTCATTTGGGGTTTTCGTTTCTTATTCAAGAAAAAATAATTTAATGACTTGTCTAAGCAAAAAGATCACCCTCTTTTTTATTCTATTGATATCTGGTGTTTCAGCTCAGAAAGAAGCGTTCATTCCTGACGTTCTCAAAGAGAATCAAACCTTATATGAACTTGATATAAAATACATTGGAAGTACAACAGACTTAAACGCGAATTATCAATACATGATTCAAGACCTGGTAGAATTACTAAAGAAGAATCCATTGTGGTCTGTTCATATAAGAGGTCATGTATGCTGTGGACCTAGTTATCGAATAAGTAAATTGCGTGCACGTAAGGTCTACAAAATACTCGCAAAAAGTGGGATTGACGAAACCCGATTAAGCTACAAAGGTTATAGCGATGAAAAACCACTAATATTTCCTGAAAAAACGGAAGAAGATGAATTAGCGAACCGAAGAGTCGATTTTGTAATAACTTCAAGTGTAATTAAATAACACTGATTGATAAGGCCCCAATTCCAATTTATTTAAGCGAATAAATTACGTGTACTTGTTTATAAGAAGCACATGCGAAGGCCAGAAAAAAATAAAGTTTCTTTAACCCTAGAATTTAGTACTGCTCCGACTCATTTGGGAAATCACCTGACTTTACGTCTTCTATGTAATTTTCAAAAGAACCCAGCATTTCTTGATACAGGTTATGGTATTTTCTTAAAAAACGTGGATTGAATTCATTGTTAATACCAAGCATATCATGAACGACTAAAACCTGTCCATCCACACCATTACCAGCACCAATACCGATTATTGGTATTTTAATTTCTTTTGCAACACGGCTCGCTAATTGAGCTGGAATCTTTTCTAAAACAATTGCAAAACAACCTTCGGCCTCTAAGGCTTTAGCATCAGCAATTAACTGTTCTGCTTCCTCATTTTCCTTTGCTCTAACGACGTATGTTCCAAATTTGTATATAGACTGTGGTGTTAAGCCTAAATGTCCCATTACAGGTATCCCTGCGGTTAATATCCGATTAATTGATTCGAGAATCTCTTGTCCACCTTCCATTTTTACGGCATGTCCACCCGACTCTTTCATAATACGAATAGCACTTGATAGCGCTTCAATAGAATTCCCTTGATATGAACCAAATGGAAGATCTACAACAACCAATGCGCGTTTAACAGCTCTAACAACAGATGAAGCATGATAAATCATTTGATCTAGAGTAATGGGCAAAGTTGTTTCATGTCCTGCCATGACATTTGATGCAGAATCACCAACTAAAATCACATCAATACCAGCTGTATCAATAATTCTCGCCATTGAAAAATCGTAGCCTGTTAACATGCTGATTTTCTCACCGTCCTCCTTCATTTGTTGAAGAATATGAGTAGTTATTTTCTTAACGTCGTTGTGCACTGACATAATTCAATTTTTCTTCAAATTTAAGTAAATTCAACACATTCTTCTAAATATTCAGATTGAAAAATGACTTGGATGGGAAAAAAGTTATAAATTTGTCAAAAAAATATTCGAATAGCTGGTCATATCAGAAAATATTCGTAATATTGCACCCCGTTTTAGGCGGTTGAATAAGAAATTACAAAGACATGGATATCATTAAAGAAGTAGAGAACGAACTAATCGAAAACAACAATCTTCCTGATTTTAAGAGTGGAGATACGATTACAGTAGCTTACAAAATTAAAGAGGGAAGTAAAGAACGTATTCAGCAATTCCAAGGTGTTGTCTTACAACGTAAAGGATCTGCAAAAACAGAATCTTTTACGATTCGTAAAATGTCTGGGAACATTGGTGTTGAACGTGTTTTTCCTGTATTCTCTCCATTTATTGAAAGTATTACAATCAATAAGAAAGGTAGTGTTCGTAGATCTCGTATCTTTTATTTTAGAGAAAGAACTGGTAAATCTGCTCGTATTAAGGAAAAAAGAATTTATTCTTAATAGACCGTTTACTCTAAACATTGAAGCCTTTTGTTCTAAACAAAAGGCTTTTTTTGTACTTTAACATGAACCAAAACATTAATTACTTGTGAAGAAAAAAAAATCATTCTTACGAAAAATGATTTCATATATGGTTTTCGCCATAATTATATATGGTAGCTATTTTGCTTACAAGCAATTCAATAGACTGCCAAGTCCAGCTCATTTCATTGCATTACCATCTGATTTCAAAAGTTATGGAATCGATGTCTCTCACTATCAAGGTACAGTTGATTGGGAGAATGTTCTTTCCGATTCTCTAATTTCTTTTGTTTATTGCAAGGCGACAGAGGGAACTGATTTAATTGATGCTAAATGGCAATTTAACAGAGAAAAATTACTCGAAAAAGGCATTCCACATGGCGCCTATCATTTCTATATACCTTCGACTTCTGCTAAGCAACAAGCCATTCATTTCTTAAATAACTATCAAAAAGAAAGAGATGATTTACCTCCAGTACTTGATGTTGAAACCGAAAGTGGCAGTGCTGATTCATACATCGAGAACATTAAAATTTGGCTCACTACCGTTGAACAAAGCACTGGTAGAAGACCGATTATTTATACCTCTTACAACATCTATTCTAAGCTGCTAAAAGCGCATTTTAAGCAATATAAATTCTGGGTAGCCAATTACAGCCAAAAGGAATATCGCTTTATAGATGACGAAATAATCATTTGGCAATACTCCGACAATGGAAGCGTAGCTGGAATTAAAGGCAAGGTAGATTTAAATTTTTCAAAAATAATTTACTGATCTACCCTTTTAAAGTCCTTTAATTAAAAAGTCTGTTCTACGGTTTTTTGCTTTACTAGAAGCGGAAGAATTTTTGAATTTTGGTTGCGTTTCCCCATACCCTTTCGCGGAAAGACGGGTTTCTTCTACTCCAAGACTAATAATGTATTTTTTCACTTCCTTAGCACGATTATCCGATAGAATAAGATTTTCATAATCGTCTCCGACATCATCTGTATGTCCATTAATGGCTACCGAAATTGTGTTATTCTCTTTCAGAAAGCTTACAAAACCACGCAGAATAAACTTCGATTTATTACTCAACTCAATTGAATTGGTAGCGAATAATATATCATTAATAGTGTATGCAAGACCAATTTTAAGCTCTTTCACCGCCAAATCATTTCCTTTCAACACCACAGACTTCCGTTCTTTTGGTGTACTTGTTGGTGTTGAAATTTTTGTGATTTCTTCTTTTGTAATAATCTTAGAATCAAACGCATGACCTTCTTTCTTCACCGTAATCATTACATCTTGTTTCATGGTCGTTTTCACAATTGCAGCGTACTTTCCATCATCTCCATTTACTTTGATTTGAGTCACCTCATCACTTCCCTCATATGCGATTTCGATAATTGCATCTTCAACAGCTTCTCCATTTTCATCTTTCAATTCTCCCTTGATCAAAGCAACAGTTTGAGGCCGTGCTTCCTCGTAGAGATCAAAAGAATAGATATTCCATTTCCCCCCAACCCTTGATGAAAAATAAGCTACTTTACCATCAATGGAGACAAATAATCCTAACTCATCATCCGCAGAATTAATTGGATAACCAATATTTTTTGGTTCTGTCCATTTCCCATCCTTCCTTCGAATGTAGAAAATATCTAATCCACCAACACCTGGTCTATCTTTAGTTGATTCAGAAACGAAATACAAGGTTTCGCTATCTTGATGAAGAAACGGACTTTTATCTTTGCCAATCGTATTTATTTCATCAAATGGACGAGCAGAGCTCCATTCTCCATTCTCATCTCGCTCTGCGATGAAAATATCATTATTACGAGAAGAAGACCGATTCACTGTATAATACAAAGTGTTTCCATCAGAAGAAAGGGAAGGCTGTGCCTCCCAGCCATCAGGCGTATTAATCTTATCACCCATATTCTCAAGAGGTGTCCAAGTATAATCATTTCCACCTGCTCCAGAACGCTTGTAGGTAGTCATGTACAAATCACAATTCATGTATGGCTGACCAAAAACTTCTTCCTTTTTACATGCACATACGACCATTTGTTTATTATCTACAGATAAAGTGGCTGCGCCGTAACTTTGAAATTCCCCATCATTAAACGGACTATTTAGCGGTTTTCCACCATCAAAATCAACCAACATCGATTTACGGTTAGAAAAAGTAATCTCTTCGATAACATTGGAAACAATATCTCCTGGACTCTTTCTGTCCAATTTTCTGGTATAAAAGATCAACTCATTGTCAGGTGAAATCATTGGGAAATACTCATCACTCATGGTACTTACATTCTGAACGATTTGAGGTTTAAAAGGAACCACATTCGATTTTACTTTTTCATCACGTTCTAGATCCTCGAGGACTTCACTAACATCTGCCAATTTCTTGGTAAAATCATCAGGATATCTTTCTGTATTTGAATTTTTAAATTTCTTGAATTCCTTGAACCATTTAATTGCTTGTGGCATATCCTTTTGGGAATAATTAATCACACCTAGATAATAGGAACAATTTGCATGATAATCTGAACATATATCTAAAGCCGCTGCAAACATTTGTTCTGCTTTGAGAAAGCTTTTGTTTCCTCGAGCAGGATTTGGGTACATATCATAGAACTTCAAAGCATTGGTGTAAGCATACATACCATATTCATAATAGGCCATTGCGTTTTCCTCATCCAAGGCGATCGCACTGTTAAAATCATCAACGGCTGTTCTGGTATCTTTAGCTTCATTGGCGCTTTTAAGTAATCTTATCACCTTTTTACTAGGATCTAGACATGAATTAGATTCTTCTTGTGAATAAGAAAAAGTGTTAATTGCTAAAAAAATAATTCCAAAATAATATTTAAGCATTTCGTCTATTCTAAATTATTTCAAGGAGAAATCAAATTTCGCACCTAATATTATATATCGTTTAAAACTTCAAAAGGTTACACGAAACAGACGCATTTTTAAGCTTCGACTACTTTAAACAGATTGAATTGACCAAAACTTTGTATTTTGTGCATCTCAAAACTTCAAACTATGAATAAATTACTCCTTACACTTTTATGTACAATTATTGTATCAATTGCGTTCACTCAAAAGAAAAAACTCTCAGATGAATCTCCTATCAATTCATCTTTAGTTTCTGCGCTAAACTTTAGAATGGTTGGACCAGCATTGACTTCTGGGCGTATTTCAGATATTGCAATACACCCAAGTAATCAAAATACCTGGTATGTTTCGGCAGCATCTGGAGGTGTTTGGAAAACAACGAATCATGGTACGACCTTCTCTCCTATTTTCGATTCCTATGGCTCCTATTCAATCGGATGTTTAGCAATTGCCCCGTCGAATCCAAATACTATTTGGGTTGGAACAGGTGAAAACAACAATCAACGCTCTGTAGCTTATGGAGATGGCGTATACAAATCTGTAGACGGTGGTAAGTCATTTAAAAATATGGGGTTGAAGGATTCTGAACACATTGGGAAGATAATTATTGACCCCTCAAATGAAAACACTCTTTGGGTTGCCGCATATGGTCCCGTTTGGAGCAAAGGTGGAGAACGTGGCGTCTATAAATCAATAGATGGAGGAGAAACATGGAAGTTAACCTTAGACATTTCAGAGCACACGGGAATTGCAGAAATCGCAATTGACCCATCGAATTCATCTATTCTATACGCATCTGCTCACCAGAGAAGAAGAAGGGAATGGACTTACATTGGAGGTGGACCGGAATCTGGATTATATAAGTCAACTGATGGTGGAGAAAATTGGAGAAAAATAAATTCTGGATTACCTAAAGGAGAAATGGGAAGAGTCGGAATTGCTGTTTCACCAGTAGATCCAAATTATGTATACGCTATTGTTGAAGCAAGAGATAAGAAAGGTGGCTTCTTCCGTTCTACGAACAAAGGGGAAACTTGGGACAAAATGTCTAGCTACAAAACGAGTGGTAATTACTACCAAGAAATTATTTGTGATAAAACGAATAAAGACAAGGTTTTCTCAATGAACACATGGTTACACCATACAACAGATGGTGGTAAAAACTTTGTCGCCACTGGCGAATCAATGAAACATGTTGACAACCATTGCATCTGGATTAATCCAAACGACCCTAATCATTGGATTGTTGGATGTGATGGAGGTATATATGAAACATATAATCACGCCAAAGACTGGACCTATTACAGTAACTTACCAATTATCCAATTCTATAAAGTTGCTACTGATAACGATTATCCTTTTTACAATATATATGGCGGAACTCAAGACAACAATTCAATGGGTGGACCTTCTGCTACGATCAACAACGCAGGGATTCTCAATGCTGATTGGTATATAACTAATGGCGGAGATGGTTTTGAATCTGCAATTGATCCAAACGACCCTAATATCGCCTATGCCCAAGCACAATATGGTTGGCTTGTGCGCTACGATAGAACTTCAGGAGAAAAAACACCAATTCAACCAATGCCAGCAATTGGTGAGGACGCGTATCGATGGAATTGGGATGCTCCTTTACTAATATCACCACACGATAATAAAACATTGTATTTCTGCGCTGACAAAGTCTTTAAAAGTTCAAATCGAGGTGATGATTGGGAAACAATATCCCCTAGCCTTTCAAGTCAAATCGACAGAAACAAATTAGCTGTAATGGATCAAGTATGGTCTATTGATGCGGTTATGAAAAATAAATCGACAACTATCTATGGCAATATTGTTGCATTTGATGAATCTCCGCTGACTGAGGGCCTACTTTATGCTGGAACAGATGATGGACTGATTCAGACATCTCCAGACGCTGGTAAAACATGGACGAAAGTTGCTTCATTTGATGGAGTCCCTGCAAATACTCGTGTCAACATGATTCTAGCAAGTCTTCATGATGAGAATATTGTTTTTGCAACATTCAATAATCACCGCTCTGGCGATTTTAAACCTTATATCATGCGAAGTAATGATAAGGGAAAAACATGGAAATCAATTGCTGGCAATTTACCTGAACGAGGTTCTGCTTTTGCAATTAGACAAGATCACGTAGATCCTGATTTATTATTTGCAGGAACAGAGTTTGGTTGTTTCTTTTCTACTGATGGAGGTATCAACTGGGTAAAATTGGCAGGGTTACCAACAATTGCGGTATATGACATCGATTTACAGAAAAGAGAAAATGATGTAGTTGTAGCTACTTTTGGTCGTGGTTTCTACGTACTTGATAATTACGCACCACTTAGAACTCTTAAAACGGCTGTTCTTGAATCTGACAATCATATGTTTAAAATTAAGGATGCTTTACAATATATTCCAAGCGCGCCATTAGGATTAAATGGAACAGGAACTCAAGGTGCTAATTTATGGCATTCTGAGAACCCAAAATATGGAGCTACCTTTACTTTTTACACAAAGGAGACAGAAAAAACGAAAAAAGAAATTCGTCAAAAGGAATCGAAAGAATTGGAAGAAAAGCAGGAAGCTGTGGATTACCCGAGTTTTGAAGAGTTGAGAGCGGAAGCGAATGAAGATAAGCTAAACTACATTTGGATTATTAAAAATTCTGAAGGACAAGAAGTAAAACGATTAAAAACAACTCCTAAAAAAGGAATTGTTCGAGTTACTTGGGATCTTCGTACAGAATCTACTTCCCCAATAAAACTTTCAAAAGAGAAATATGGCCGTTATTCAGGTCCAGATGAAGGTTTTTTAGCAGAGCCAGGTACTTACACAGTTGAAATATATTCAATTAAAAATGGAATCGTAAAAGAGGTTCTTTCCACTGAAAAATTTAAAGTTGTTGGGTTAAATAATCAAACACTAATTGCTCAAGATAGCAAAGCACTTAGCAAATTCAGAGCTGAAGTTGCCGAATTAAAACGTCAAGTAGATGGCTCAGGTAAATTGATGAATGAAACTTCATCAAGATTAAACTTAGTTGAACATGCCATAAAAACATATCCAAATGCTGATTTGGCTTTATTAAAAGACGTTGAAGCGATTAAGGTAGAATTGAGTGCCGCTAAATTAATGCTGTGGGGAGATGGCTTAAAATCAAGCTATGAATTTGAAACTTCGCCAAGTATTTCATCTCGACTTGGTACAACTCAATATCAATTATCTTCAAACACTACTGGCTTCACAGATACGCAAGTTCGTAACAAAGCTGAGGCTGAAGTGGAATATATAGAATTCAGAAAACTACTGGATCATTCTATTGTTCAGTTGAGAAGTATTGAAACAAAACTTAAAGACAAATCAATTCCTTACATCAAAGGAAAAGATGAAAATTGGAAAGGAGAATAAAAACTCTTTCAATCATAAAAAAAAGTAGCATCATATAAATGATGCTACTTTTTTTGTTCCTATTTTAAATCCTACTATTTTTTTACTTTTTCATTGGTCAAAGCAAGCTTCAAAACCTCATCCATTTTAGTCACATAATGAAAGGTTAAGCCTTTTAAATAGGATTCTTTAATTTCACTTATGTCCTTTCGATTCTTCTCACAAAGAATGATCTCTTTAATTTTTGCTCGTTTGGCTGCAAGTATTTTCTCTTTGATTCCACCTACTGGCAAGACATCTCCACGCAACGTTATTTCACCTGTCATAGCGAGATTCTTCTTCACTTTTCGCTGTGTAAATACAGAAGCCAATGAAGTTAACATTGTAATCCCTGCACTAGGTCCGTCCTTAGGCGTTGCTCCTTCAGGAACATGAATGTGGATATTTTTCTCGTCAAATACCTTTTGTTCGAGACCGATAAGTTCACTATGCGATTTTAAATATTCTAAGGCAATAACGGCAGACTCCTTCATGACATCACCAAGGTTCCCAGTTAAAGTCAGCTTCCCTTTTCCATTAGTAATCGACGATTCTATAAATAAAATATCTCCACCAACACTTGTCCAAGCTAAACCAGTAACAACACCCGCAACATCATTATTTCCATATTTGGTCTTTCCTCTCCCCGCTCCTAAAATTTCAAAAAGATCTTTGATTCCAACTCTAGTTACGATTTCTTCTTCCATTACAATCTGTCGTGCTCTATTTCGCACAACTTTTGCTACGATTTTATCCAAACCACGCACACCAGATTCATTGGTATAATCTTCAACAATTTTCTCAAGTGCTTTTGCATCAATTGAGATATCCTTCTTCGTTAAACCATGTGCTTTTAGCTGCTTCGGCATTAAGTGACGCTTGGCTATTTCAACTTTTTCCTCAACAGTATATCCATTGACTTCAATCAATTCCATTCTATCCCGCAAAGGACCTTGAATTTCACTCAAATTATTCGCCGTTGCAATAAACATAACACGTGATAAATCATATTCAGTTTCGATATAATTATCATAAAACTCTTTGTTTTGTTCAGGGTCAAGCACTTCCAATAGTGCTGATGAAGGATCTCCATGATTACTTCTACCTAGTTTATCTACCTCATCAAGTACAAAAACAGGGTTACTTTTTTCGGCTTTTTTAATGTTCTGAATAACACGACCTGGCATCGCTCCAATGTATGTTTTTCGATGTCCTCTAATTTCAGATTCATCATGCAAACCACCAAGAGACATTCGGATATATTTACGACCCAAAGCTTCAGCAATAGACTTCCCTAGAGATGTTTTACCAACACCAGGAGGTCCGTAGAAACACAAGATTGGGGATTTCATATTCCCTTTCAGCTTTAACACCGCCAAATACTCTAAAATTCTTTCTTTTACTTTCTCTAATCCGTAATGATCTCTTTCCAAAATCTTTTTGGCTCTTTTGAGGTCAAGGTTGTCTTTCGAAAACTCTCCCCAAGGCAAGTCAAGCATTAAATCAAGATAATTGAGTTGCACAGAGTATTCAGCCCCTTGTGGATTCATTCTCCCCAGTCGATCTATTTCTTTATTAAATATTTTTTTAACCCCTTCACTCCATTTTTTCTTTTCTCCTCTAGCTACCATATCAACAACATCTTGCTCTTGAGGATTTCCCCCAAGTTCATCTTGTATTGTTCTCATTTGCTGATGAAGAAAATATTCTCGCTGCTGATGATCAATATCTTTTCGAACTTTTGATTGAATTTCGTTCTTCATTTCCAGCATCTGGATCTCCATAGTCAGATGCTCCATTACCTTTGCTACCCTCTTCTTGATGTCGAGTTCTTCCAACATCTCTTGTTTTTTAGAAACATCAGCATTCATATTCGATGATATGAAATTTACTAGAAAGGTCGGGCTCTCAATATTTCCAATCGCGAAAGAAGCTTCAGAAGGAATATTTGGACTGTCCTTAATAATTTGCAATGCCAAATCCTTGATCGTTTTGAACATTAACTTCAGCTCTTTATCTGCATTATCGACACTCGATTCTTGAAGCATTTTCACTTCAGAAATCAAATATGGTTCGGTTTGAACTGGCTGAATAACTTCAAATCGTCTTTTTCCTTGAATAATGACCGTTGAGCTACCATCTGGCATTTTAAGTAGACGTATTATTTGAGCAACAGTTCCTACAGTGTTCAAATCTGCAAACTCTGGTGATTCTACCTCCTGATTTTTTTGTGAAACAACACCGATAATTTTAGATCCTTTATTAGCATCTTGTATCAATTTAATCGATTTATCACGACCAACTGTTATGGGTATCACAACCCCTGGAAAGAGCACATTATTTCTTAAAGGAAGAATCGCTAATTTCTCAGGATACTCCGCTTTGTTCATTTTTTCTTCTTCCTCGGCAGTAATTAACGGGATAAATTCAGAATCTGCTTCAAGGGCAGAAAAATCTATAAATTTATTATCAAAAGGTTCACTCATATTATTGTTTTTATAACCGTCAGTCTGTCAGTACAATTTTGATATCACTTAAAAATTGAAATTCAGATCTAACTAACCCAATAGGACAAAGGGTGTGCCAATAGAGAATTACTGCAATTTTGTCTTATTTATTGTCAGAAAGGAACTTTAGAATTTCGATTTCATTTTCTGAAAGTTCTAATTCTCTTCGCTTCATCATATTATTGGATGCAATTATTGCTTTTGAGAAAGCATAATTTTCATTTTGCAAACCCCAAGAGAAGGAAGCTATGTATTTAGGTGGAAATTCAGCACCAAAAACATTACATGAAACTCCTACAACAGCAGCTGTATTAAACATTGTATTGATTCCGCACTTAGAATGGTCTCCCATCATTAATCCCATAAATTGAACATCCGTTTGTTCTATATTATTTGATGCATATGAATAGGTATTAACCAAGCCGTAGTTATTCTTAAGATTAGAGGTATTTGTATCAGCCCCTATGTTACACCATTCTCCAATAACTGAATTTCCTAAAAAACCATCATGGCCTTTGTTTGAATAAGCATAAAAAATGACATTATTTACTTCACCACCAACCTTACAGTATGGCCCTAGTGTTGTTGCACCGTAAATCTTTGTTCCTAATTTGAGAACACTATTTTCACACATCGCCAAACCTCCACGAACGATTGAACCTTCCATAATTTCCGCATTCTCACCAATGTATATCGGGCCTTCTTCTGTATTAAGAATTGCTGCTTCTACTTTAGCTCCCTTTTCCAAGAATATTTGATTTGGATCACCGATGATTGTATTCGTAGCTGACAGTTGTACTGAAGTTCTGCCATCTGTTAACAATTTAAAATCTTGTGCTAACACTTCAGCATTCTTCTGGTATAACTCCCATCGTTCGTTAATAACCATAGGCTCTTTGCCTGAATACTCTTTCAGAATTTCGCCTGTACCAGATCTTGCAATCCATAAACCTTGACTAATTAATTCTTCGTTTCCTTTTAGCTTGAAAACTTCTTCTACAATATCACTGTTTGGAATAACACAGGCGTTAACACACATTGCATGATTATCTTTCGTGAATTTCTTTGCCAAATAGTCTTCCGTTTCGAAAGAAATAACTGCATCTGGCAACAATACTCTCCACCGTTCGTCATTCGTTAAAATTCCAATACGTAGATTACCAATTGGGCGTGTTAGACTAAGCGGGGCAAAATTGAGGTGCTTGTTATTGTCATGCAGTTGTATTCTCATACTACTAAGTTAGTGAAGAATTCAAGATTAGAAATTCAAATCGTTTATTATTTTATTGCTGGCTGCTTTTGAGACTAGAAACAATCCAACAAAAGTAATCACTGCATTTAAAATAATTATTTCGAATCCAAATTTATAAGCGCCAAAAACACCGAAAGAGACGTCGTTAACAGTATAACCACCAGGTGCACCTGCGGAGAAATACCATAAGAAAACTGTAGCAGCAATCGAAATAAAACTCACCAAAGGGACCCGCTTATCGGCAACAAACCGTTTCGAAATAATACCAAAGAAGAACATCCCAATTAATGGACCGTAGGTGAATCCTGCAAACTTCATCAATAAACCAATGGCAGATTCATCTGTAAATCTTTTCAAGATAAGCACAGTGATTATGATGACTCCTGACATAATAATATGGACTGTTTTTCTAACTTTCTCTTTATCTGATGATTTCTTACTTTCATCATTGACCCCTAAAAAATCAATAGAAAAAGACGTCGTCAATGAAGTTAATGCGGAATCAGCGCTTGAATATGCTGCTGCAATTAATCCAAGTAGAAATAACACTCCAATAAACGGTCCTGCTGAATCACTCATTGCTATTGCCGAAAAAAGTAAGTCAGGCTTTTCAAAATTAATATTATTCTCTATCGCGTATAAATAGAGTAATGCTCCTAGACCTAGAAAGATCAGATTAACTAAGACAAGTACGAAAGCCATTGAAATCATATTCTTTTTCGCATCCCTGATGTTTTTACAGCTCAGATTCTTTTGCATCATGTCTTGATCCAAACCTGTCATACCAATGGTAATAAATATTCCCCCTAGAAAGTGTTTTAAAAAATGATTGGAGCTATTGATATCATCGAAAAAGAAAATTTTAGAATAGGCACTTGACTTAATTACTTCAACAGCTCCTATATTTTCAGGTAAATTGAGTGCATCGCTAATAAACCAAACTGTGAAAATAACTGATCCAAGCATAAATGTTGTTTGCAAGGTATCTGTCCAAACGATTGTTTTAATTCCTCCACGATTGGTGTAAATCCAAATTAATAAAACTGAAATAATGACCGTGACTTCAAATGGGATTCCCCAATCATCAAACAAAATTGATTGCAAAACATTTGCTACTAACAATAACCGCACAGACGCACCTAGAATTCGTGAAAGCAGAAAGAAGGATGCACCCGTTTTGTATGACCAATAACCAAAACGTTGTTTCAAATACTCATAGATAGAAGTTAAATTCAAACGGTAATACAAAGGCAAAAGAACGTAAGCAACAATAAAATAACCAACCAAGTATCCAAGAACAGCTTGCATATAGCTGAATTGATTAGATTCATTACCTACCCAGCCAGGTATAGAAATAAATGTAACACCGCTCAACGAAGCACCGATCATTCCAAATGAGACAATGTACCAAGGTGATTTTCTTTCTCCTAAAAAAAAGGAAGAGTTATCTGCTTTTCTGCTCGTTAAATAAGAAATTGCAATTAATACAAGAAAGTAAATGACTAAAACGGATACTATTAATACGTTTGACATGTTTTGAAATTAAGTTGAAGTAAAGTTAATAATTGACTTTTAAACCCATCTTCATTTCTTGAATTATTCTGACAAATCAAAAAAGCACTTTGATATTCTTCAAGTTAAATGAAGAGACTTGTTTTTTTTAGCCGTACCTTTGTATTAGAATTACGATAAACAAAATTTATGAGTGCTCCTTATATAAAATTTGCAGATAAAAAAGACCCTGAATTCTACAAGGAATTAAGGAAACGTGTAAATACATATTTCAAGGAAAAAAACATCTCTAAATACAGTAATTTAAACATGGTGTTAAAATCGGCATTCATGTTGTCTTTGTATTTCATTCCATTTGTTTTAATGATGACAGGAGTCGTTCACACCACTTGGCTTTCAATTGGCATGTGGGGTTTGATGGGGTTTGGTATATCTGGGATTGGTCTATCTATTATGCATGATGCAAATCATGGCTCCTATTCAAAAAATAATTTTGTCAATAAAATGATGGGATATACGCTCGCTTTTGCAGGCGGTTATCCAACGAACTGGATTATTCAACACAACGTTCTTCACCATACATTTACAAATATTGAGCATTTTGACGAAGACATTGAGAAAAAAGGTGTCATGCGATTCACTCCAAACCAACCGCACAAAAAAATGTTTAAATACCAATTGTTTTATGCACCAATTCTTTACAGCATATTAACTATTTATTGGGTTTTCTCTAAAGATTTTGAGCAAATTGTTCGCTACAATAGGATGGAGCTTTTAGAAGGACAACAACTCAAATTAAAAAATGCGTTGGTTAAAATCTTCTCCTTAAAGATCATTTATGTGTTGACATTTATTGTATTGCCAATTAGTCTTACCGAATTACATTGGAGTGTGCCTGTTCTTGGCTTTTTATTAATGCATGCAATTGCAGGTTTAATTCTTGCCTTAATATTTCAATCAGCACACGTTATTGAAGAGACCAGTTTTTATGAAGCGGATGAGAACAATTCAGTTGAAGAAAACTGGGCAATTTTGCAAATGCACACAACAGCAAACTTTTCAAATGGGAGCGGTTTATTCTCATGGTATGTAGGAGGATTAAATTATCAAATTGAGCATCACTTATTTCCAACAATATGTCATGTTCATTACCGTCACATTTCAAAAATTGTAAAGGCTACAGCCGAAGAATACGATGTACCCTATAATCACCACAAAACATTTTTAGGCGCGTTGAAAAGTCATTTCATATTATTGAATCGACTTGGACAAGGAAAGGAAGAAAAGAAATTAGCTACAGCCAAGGCTTAGTATTTCAAGAAGCCTCTTCTGTTTCACTGGACTCATTAATTAATTCCTGCAAATCGCTAAATTCTTGAGCTGTAAATCTTCGGTATTTTCCTTTTTTAAGACTCCCAAGTTCTATATTCATGATTCGAATTCGCTTCAGTGTTCTAACTTCGAAATCTAAGTATTCACACATCCTTCTTATTTGACGATTCAGTCCTTGTGTTAATATTATTCTAAATGAATAATCATCTATTTTTTCTACTGTGCATTTCTTCGTAGTTGTTTCAAGTATAGGTAAACCGCTACTCATTTTCTTTAAGAACCAATCTGTCACTTTTTTATTCACTCCAACAACATACTCTTTTTCATGATTATTTCTTGAACGGAGAATTTTATTAACGATATCACCATCATTGGTTAGAAAGATTAAACCCTCACTTGGTTTATCTAAGCGACCGATAGGGAAAATGCGCTTGGGATAATCGAGGAATGATATGATGTTCCCTTGGATATCTAGATCTGTTGTACACGTAATGCCCGTTGGCTTATTAAAGACAAGGTAAATTTGCTCTTCTACCTTTGTTATTACTTTTCCATTCACTGATATAATATCAGAGCTACTCACTTGAACCCCTAAACCAACTTTTTTATTGTTGACCATAACGATTCCTTCTTCAATGAGTTTATCTGCTGCTCTTCGAGAACAATAACCCGTCTCAGCAATTGCTTTATTTAATCTTTTAGTTTCCATATTTCTGGTAAATTTAAAAGGAATGAACGAATATGCATTAGAAATTAATAATGAAAGGTTGATAAGTCGTTCTTTCGAATACTCATTTTGAATAAAAATGTTGTAATTTCACACAATTAACCATAAAAATAAATAAATATGAAAAAACTACTACTATTAATCCCTTTTTCAATATTGGGAGTTTCAAACCTTAACGCGCAATGTACTCCAGTGGACTGCTCTGCATCACTTCCAGTTTATGGAGGAACTTGCGACAGTATGCTCATGGGAGGAGATATTAATGTAGCATACGATGATTTTGAATCGTTCGTAATGAATAATGATTGTTTTGATGCTGGTGTCTTTGATCCTGCTCTTGCTGGAACCGAGATTGCAATAGACTTAGTGCATGACATTACGTTTGCGTCATTACCAGCTGGAATTACAGGTGTAACTAACCAAGTTGATTATGTAACGAGTCCAGGAGTTAATACACTAGGTTGTGCTTCTTTCACCGGAACACCAACAGAAGCGGGTGTTTTTAATGGTACAATTGATTTATTGGTTGATGTAACTTTATGTGGACTTTTCCCTATAGAACTTGCTGATCAAAATGCTGCATATGTTATGTGGATGACAATCAATCCAGACCCTTCATTTACTGGTCTTGCACCAACCTATGGTACAACAGATGCATCTGTTAATTTAACAGTTACAGGAACTACTGGTGGAACTTTTAGTGGGCCTGGTATCGTTGGTTCTACATTTGACCCAGCAATAGCTGGAGCTGGAACACACACAATAAAATACTTAGTTTCTGCACAGGAAGGTGCTGCGATTGCTCCTGCATCAGATAGTATGGAAGTTGTTGTTCAAGTTAGTATTTTAGGGATAGAAGGAAACGTTTTAAACGATGTTACTCTATTTCCAAATCCTGCGAATGATGTGCTTTCAATTAATGGATTAGAAGGAAACACTGAAAATATTCAAATTTCTGATGCTAGTGGGAAAGTGATGGTTAGCCATTCAAATATCACCACAACATCTTTTGAGATGAATGTTGAAAACTTAGAAGCTGGAATTTATTTTGTGAGAATTACTCAAAACAATAACGCCAGAGTTATTCGCTTCGTGAAGCAATAAAAAATTAACTCATTGAAAAAGAGCTCGTCATATTTTTATGACGAGCTCTTTTTATTTGCACCCAAAATATTTTTAAAAAAAATGTTATTTTTCATGCGAGCAGTAAGTTTAAATCATTTATTTGTATTACATTCGCCCTCGCTTAAATCGTTAAGCAATTAACAATTTCCATCTGACTGACTGTTGTCAGTGTTATTTGAGAAAATAATTTGGAAACTTGGTCTGGTAGTTCAGTTGGTTAGAATATCGCCCTGTCACGGCGAGGGTCGCGGGTTCGAGTCCCGTCCAGACCGCCATAAAACCCTGTAAGTCTCTGATTTACAGGGTTTTTACTTTTCAACTGTGACAGAAGTGTTGTCAGTTTTCCAAAACGTTTTTTCTACTTATTAATGATATAGTCCTATATTATTAACATCGTAAATTACAAAAATACAAAATTTGCTCTTTTTTAAGTGAATGAAATTAGTGTATATTTCATTTGACAATTAATACAAAAGAACTTCTCGACTTTCAAGTAAATAAATTATTTTTTACTCATACCTGAGCTCCTGCAAAAAAACTCCTTTTAATAAATCACCGGGTTAACTTCAAACTTAATTTACTGTCCAGTAATTTACTGTCCAGTTTTTTTTTGGGGAGACATTAGTTATCAAAAGATCATTTTAAATTTGGGGGAGAACCATTTGTAGATAAATTTTAGTTAACTTTATCTACAAACTAACCACTTTAAATCAAAACTTGATGGGACATAGCAGTATTAAAACAACTGAAATTTATACTCAAGTAACAATTAAGCACATCAAAGGCATTGAAAGTCCATTTGATTCTTTAAATATAGACGCACCATAAAACAAATAAACTCTATAGTAATATATTGACTAATATAATCTATAGCGTTTAGCAAATTGTTAGCAATCATTAGAATAAACAAAAAAAACTTAAAAAACAATGAAAAATATAATACTAATAGTTTTGACTCTAATAGTTAATCTTTCGTTCGGACAAACGGAAAAAACCGCAAACAAAGTTGTAACTGAAAAATTTATAGAACATTTTAATAATGATAATTACAATGGAATATTTTCAATGTTTGCAGATGTAATGAAAGAGACGTTACCAATAGAAAAAACCACAGAATTTCTTAAAGGTCTTAAATCTCAAGCAGGAAACATAACCAATCAAGAATTTATAAAATATGAAAATGGAACTTCTGCATCTTATAAAACTACATTTGAACGTGCTATTTTTGCTCTCAATATTTCAATAGATGATAGTTCGGAAATAAACAGCTTTTTAGTTAAACCTTTTGTTGAAGAGGTTAATGTCGAAAATGTAATGAATAATTTGACTATTAAAAATGGATTAATAACAAAAGAACAATCTGAAATCATATTTGAAAGCACAAATATTTTTCCAAATAACACACAAGTTTCTATTGCAATAATTAAAGATGGAAAAGTTAACTACTTTGGAATAAAAAAGGAACGTGATACTATTTCAACGAGTGAAAACAAAAAAAGCGTTTTTGAAATAGGTTCTATATCCAAAGTTTTTACATCTACGCTCCTTGCAAATTTTGTTATTGAAGGAAAAATTAAGTCAAATGAAAATATCAATGATTATTTAGAAACACCTTTAAATAATAATACGGAAATATCGTTTGTTGATCTCTCGAATCATACATCTGGACTTCCTCCATTACCCACAAATCTTGATTTCACAAAAGTCAACCCTGAAAACCCCTATAAAGAATACAGGGAAAAAGAACTAAAAGAGTACTTAACCAAGCACCTTGAACTATCAAATAAAGGAGTAAATCAATATTCAAATTTAGGAGCAGGATTACTCGGTTATACCTTAAGCAAAATTGAAAATGATAGTTATGAAAGCCTTTTGCAGAATAAAATATTTTCCAAATATGATATGCAAAATTCAACGGCAGATATAAGTAAAATAAAAGGAGATATAATTAGAGGCTTAAATAGCGAAGGAAAAGAAGTTCCGAATTGGGAGCTTTCAGTTTTAGCAGGCGCAGGTGGAATATTTTCAACAGTTGTAGACCTATCGTATTTTGCTATTTCTCAATTTGATGATTCAAACAAGGAACTCAAACTTACAAGAGAAAAAACTTTTGAAATAAATGATAATATGGATATCGGTTTAGGCTGGGTCATATTAAAGTCTCAATCTGACAATCTTTGGTATTGGCATAATGGAGGTACTGGAGGATATTCATCATCAATGGTAATTGACGATAAGTCAAAAAATGGAATAATTATTCTATCAAATGTATCTACATTCAATCCGAATAAGGGAAATATAGACAAGCTATGTTTTGAATTAATGAAAACACTTGAAAAAGAATAACGAAATGCTAACACTACCTATACTCTATTGCTTTATATCTCGCTTCGAATGATAAATCATTCAAACTCGCAAGTCCTTACTTCGAAATTAATTTTATCTTTAATCAAACGCAACAGCGTATAGCTTAAACGTTAGGCACAATAATAAATATGAATAATTTTATTTTTGTATTGTTCACACTTATTGCCACACTAGGATACGGTGGTAAAAATGATAGTATCCCTAAATTCTATAAACTGGGCCTAATTTTAAATGGTAATATTGGCATACAAAACTCTGGAAACTACAATTTCATATCTAGCAATAGTCAAATTCAAGGTCAAGATCTTCTAGGTACTGTTGGGCAATCTGGAGAGTTGGGTCTTGAATTTTTATTCTTCTTTAAAAATGGTCTAGCTATAAAGGGAGACATACATAATTCACGTTTATTTGGGACTGACTCAAGAGGCGGTCAATCACAACTAGATGGAAATTGGTTTGGAAGTGGAAAAAGTATTGGTATTGGCTATCATGCACTATTGAGAGACAGCAGTTCGCATTTTTTCCTTTCTTCTAATTTAAGTTTTGGTTCTTATACTAGCAAGTGGACTTTTTCTAACAATGGTTCAACTGGATATCCAAATTTCGGGAACGTTGTAATTAGCCCAGAATCACAAGAATCGTTTATATCCAACAACTATTATTTGGATATAAATATCCTAGCAGGATTCCCGTTAATTAAAAACAAAAATGTATTTTTCAATTACTCATTTTCCATCGGCTATAGACAAAGTGTGCATAGTGCTATATGGACCAGAGATGTTACAAATGAGAGAATCAATAACTTAAACAACACTTTGTTGATGGGATGGTATGTGAAATTTTCTCTCGGAATAGGACTTATAAGAAAAACATAAAATATGCCTAACAAAACCTAAACTGCGTTTTAATGCAGTTTAGCCAAAACGTTATAACCAATTACACACTCCTGAAAATAGAACACAAAAAAATTACTTTCATTGATTTTGTGTCGTCACTCGGCAAAATACAAGTAATCTTGCTATTGCCCTCCATTTTTCAAAATCGACCGCTTCGCGGCTAACTAACCACATCTTAAAAAATGGTTAAATGGATAAATAGTTAAATTGTTAAAAAGCCCGAACAGCCCGAACATAGAAGTTGCCGTTCTTATTGAAGTTGACCTGGTTACCAGTGCCGAAATTCTGGAACCACGCAGCGCTGACATCGATCTCCGTAGCACTCCAATAGTCGCTACCAGCAAAACCGCCAACATTTCCTAATCCCAAAGCATTTCCTTGTCCAATATTCTGATACATTAGGTTTAACTCGTATTTAGACGGTAGGTACCAATCATTGTAAACTCCTAGAATTAAATCATAACAAAGCTTTGCGGCATAGGCCCCTGCACCTTGATTGTAAACAATCATTGATGTATTTCCATCACCACAACCTACACAGCTGCCAAATGCCGTTGTATTCGTATAACTACCATTATACCATTGTATTCCCGTACTTTGATCTGAAGGTGCACTAATCAATCCATGACAACCTGAGGCGTCTAAATAAAAGATAATACCACCTTGGTGTATATCGCCAATGGATAAAGCGCAAGGGCCTGTTGTACTTACAACATTATTAGTAATATCAATACCTGCTCCTGCGGTATAAACTCCCACACTGTCCTCAAAAGTACCACCACCGTTGCTTAGTGTTACAGTTGTTCCTGTACGGCTAATGGTTTGGATTTCGTTGTTTGGATCAGCATCAGCATCATTTACACCATCTTGTAAGGATGATAAATCTGTAACAATGGTTCCATTGCCATCGGTTATTTCCAAATCCGTCCCGTTTAAAACAACTCCAGTATTCATCTCGTTTGCTGGGTCTGCATCAGCGTCGTCAACTAAATCATTTGTTACATTTTCTGCTGTTTTAGCATGCAATGCATAAGGAACACTCATTAATTGACTCGTTCCCATTACTGCGTAACTTGAACCGCCTGTTACATCAACAGCCGTTTCAATGAAGTAAGGTCCTGCAGACCAATCAATAGTAGTAAAGTCTCCACTTACAACTGTTCCGCTTCCAATTTCAAGGTTAACTAAACCATATGCATTGGTTGTTGGTGCAAAGGTTTCTTGATAAACCGTTGTTCCGCCAATAGAACCTTGTTGGATGGTCATACGCATTCCAACTGCTTGGTTGTTTAAAATGGTGTTGCCAGCATCTCTAACAACTGCTTGGTATTTAAACCCTTCTGGCGCTTGTCCGTAAGAGCTAAGAGTGATTGTTGCTATGGCAACGATTGATAGTATTAGTTTTTTCATTATTTCGAATGTTTAATAAGTTTAAATGTCTTTAGATTTTGTGTTTGGTTATTCAAGGTCAAGGAATAGCTACCCGGAGCCAACTGACTTACTTGAATAGGTGTTTGTTCTGCAGAGAGTTTATCTTGTAAAATCAATTTCCCTTGTGCATCATACAGCGTGTAAGTCACATTCTCGAACGTGCTTGTTCTAATGTTTAGTAACTCTGATGTTGGGTTTGGAAAAATAGTGGCTTCGTAGCTCGGATCATTGTCATCTAACCCAACAAAATTCCAGTTCGTTTGATGAAAACCTTGCGTTAGGTCATTGGTTCCATCGGTTCCGGTGTTTATAACTACCTCTCCTATCGTAAAGTC
>ENA-OWPI01001329-OWPI01001329.1-marine-metagenome-genome-assembly--contig:-NODE-1329-length-28078-cov-9.402164_pt1 | contig 28078 bp, 25 predicted proteins | sample MGYA00238138_ERZ651775 | MGnify/ENA primary metagenome ERZ651775 (study PRJEB26906, sample SAMN06265043) | marine metagenome | isolation source: Helgoland LTER site | place: Germany:Helgoland, sampling...
CGCTCAATGTTGGGTATGGCATGGATGAGGGCATCAACCAAGGGCCCCTTATCAGCTTTAAAGCCTTAGATAAGGTTAAAGATCACTTGGCAGATGCAGTTGACAGGGGCGCGGTCATTGTGGCAGGAGGTAAACCTCACGAGAATGGCGGCACTATGTTTGAGCCAACAGTGATTAGCAATGTTGATACATCAATGAAAATGGCTTCGGAAGAAACCTTTGGACCTCTTGCTCCCGTTTTTAAATTCAAAACTGAAGACGAAGCAATTAAACTTGCAAATGATACTGAATTTGGGCTGGCTTCCTACTTCTACACTAAAGATATCAATCGAATCTGGCGTGTTTCTGAGGCTTTAGAATATGGAATGGTTGGAATTAATGAAGGCGTTATATCCAATGAAGTTGCTCCATTTGGTGGTGTTAAAGAGTCTGGTTTAGGCCGGGAAGGCTCTCACTATGGAATTGATGACTTCATGGAACTTAAATATATCTGTATGGGTGGACTTAAGTAGGCTCTTTTAATTTAAATTATTGAATTATTCAGCCCAATCGTATAACAACATTTTTAAACATGATTATTGGTGAGGCATTTCGCTGATTGGTATAATGTCGCATTCGAATTTATAAATTACAAAAATGAAAGTTGGAATTCTTGGCCTCGGAACTGTTGGAGGCGGTGTTGTAAATGTGCTCCAAAAAAATAGTGAGTCTATTAAAAGACGAACTGGTGTTGAAATAGACCTAGTTATTGCTGGCGTCCGTGACATTACTAAAAAACGCATTTGCGATACTAAAAAAATTCAATTAACCGAAGACCCCTTTGAGGTTGTCAATCATCCTGAGATTGATGTCGTCCTTGAGCTTATTGGAGGCTTTGGACTTGCAAAGGAGCTGGTTGAAAAGGCCATCAATAATGGCAAACATATCATTACTGCCAATAAAGCTCTTATAGGAAATCATGGCAATGAACTCATTAAGCTTGCTAACAAGAAAAAAGTTCGATTCCTTTTTGAAGCATCTGTGGCAGGTGGAATCCCAATTATTAAAGCCTTAGAACAAGGCCTAAGTGCAAATAATATCGAATCTGTTGCTGGAATCATCAATGGAACGGGCAACTTTATCCTGACTGATATGAAGGAGAAGGGAAGAGACTTTAATGATGTGCTTAAAGAAGCTCAAGCACTCGGGTACGCTGAAGAGGACCCAACCTTTGATATTGAAGGGATTGATGCTGCACACAAACTCTCTATATTGGCTGCAATTGCATTTGGAACTGAAATTCAATTTGACAAAATCTACACTAAGGGTATTAGTGAAATTTCAACCGAAGATATACTTCATGCAACTGAACTAGGCTACACAATTAAACACCTTGGGATTGCTAAAAGAGGTAAAAATGGGATTGAATTACGCGTTCATCCTACTCTCGTTCCTAACAATAAACTCATCGCTCAGGTTGATGGAGTAATGAATGCCGTTATGGTTAAAAGTGACGCCTTGGGCACAAGCCTTTACTATGGACCTGGCGCAGGAGATGAGGCTACGGCTTCAGCTGTAATTGCGGATCTCAATGATATCATCAACAATCAAACCAGTAACCATACCTTGGGCTGGAAGTCACAACAAAAAATTAAAGTTGTTGATAATAACTCCATTCATAGTGAGTTCTTTTTGAGGCTTTTAGTGACTGACGTCAAGGGTGTCCTTGCCAAGGTTACAGGAATATTTAATGATCACAACGTTAGCATTGAAGCTCTTATACAAAAGCAAGTCGATGAAAACAACAACGCTCACATTGCAATCACTACCGATAAAATTAGCACTAAAACTGTGATGAGCATTAAAGAAAAAATTGAGGCAAGCGAATTTAATCAGGCCAATGTTCAAATCATTCATATTGAATTACTAGACTAAGCTTAATTGGGGTTTATATGAGATATACAGGATTAATTGAAAAGTATAGAGACCGTCTTCCTGTCGGAGATAAAACTCGCCTCATTAGTTTAGGTGAGGGAAATACTCCTCTCATCAGACTTGAAAATATCCCTTGTGAAATGGGAACACAGGTTGAACTTTATATCAAGTATGAAGGCTTAAATCCTACGGGTTCTTTTAAAGACCGCGGAATGACCATGGCAGTTACTAAGGCAGTTGAGAGTGGATCTAAGGCAATTATTTGTGCTTCCACCGGAAACACTTCAGCCGCTGCTGCAGCTTATGCAGCAAGAGCAGGCATTAAAGCTTTTGTAGTTATTCCTGAAGGAAAAATTGCTCTTGGAAAGCTTGCACAAGCCATGATTCATGGGTCAACTATTATTCAAATTAAAGGTAATTTTGATGATGGAATGCAACTCGTCAAAGAGGTTGCTGAATTTGCACCAGTTTCAATAGTTAATTCAATCAATCCCTTCAGACTTCAAGGTCAAAAAACCGCAGCATTTGAGATCATTGAAGAGCTTGGACATGCACCGGACTATCATTGTCTACCGGTTGGAAACGCTGGAAATATAACTGCACATTGGATGGGGTACACTGAATACTTTGAAGCAGGCAAGGCCTCTTCAACGCCCACAATGCTTGGTTATCAAGCTGAAGGCGCTGCTCCGTTTATCCACGGCTCAAGAATTGAAAAACCTGAAACAATTGCGACTGCAATTAGAATTGGGAACCCACAAAGCTGGGATAAGGCTTTAAAACTGAGTGAAGACTCGAATGGATGGTTTGATTGTTTTTCAGACAAGGAAATCCTTGCGACTCAGAAATTATTAACAGAAAAAGAAGGTATTTTCTGTGAGCCTGCTTCAGCTATCTCTGTTGCCGGCGCTTTAAAAGACATAGAATCTGGAAAAATACCAGACGGCTCAAGTGTGGTTTGTACTTTGACAGGTCATGGCCTTAAGGATCCAGATACAGCGATATCTCAGTGCGATACTGCTGCGATGATTAATGTAAACCCAACGTTAGAAGAGGTTAAAAAAGCTATTCTTGATAATATGTAGTTTTTTTCTGGCTGTATAAGTTTAAGATACTATCTGAGGATTTATGAGCAAACAGAACTATAAAACAATCGATCAGTGTGTTGGAGATACTCCACTAGTTCAGCTTCAACGTTTGAATCCAAACCCATCAAATATTATCCTTGCAAAACTTGAAGGAAATAATCCTGCCGGCTCTGTAAAGGATCGTGCCGCACTCAATATGATAAAGGAGGCTGAAAACAGAGGAGATATTAAGCCTGGAGATACTTTGATTGAGGCCACAAGCGGCAATACCGGCATTGCTCTAGCAATGGTTGCTGCAATTAAAGGTTATAAGATGACTCTAATAATGCAGGAAAACTTATCCCAAGAAAGAAAGGATGCAATGACAGCTTATGGTGCTGAGTTAATTCTAGTCACTAAAGAGCAGGGAATGGAGGGAGCAAGAGACCTTGCTAACCAAATGAGTAATGAGGGAAAAGGTCTTCAGCTGAATCAGTTTGCAAACCAAGACAACCCAAAAGCACACGTATCTTCAACTGCAAAAGAAATTTGGAGAGATACAAATGGTGAAATTACGCATTTTGTTAGCTCAATGGGAACGACAGGAACCATTATGGGGGTTTCAAAGTATTTAAAAGAGAAGAAATCCTCAGTCCAAATCATTGGAATTCAGCCAGATGGTGATTCACACATACCTGGAATTAGGCGCTGGCCAGAGGGCTATCTTCCAAGTATCTTTGACCCCTCCAGGGTGGATAGAATTATGGATGTTTCTCAAGCAAGTGCAGAACAAAGCACTAGAGATCTTGCTATTCATGAAGGTATTTTCTCTGGTATATCCGCTGGAGGAGCAGTAGCATCAGCTATAGAGCTCTCAAAACAGGTTAATGATGCAGTAATTGTTACCATTATCTGTGACAGGGGAGATCGATATCTCTCCACTGGCGTTTTTAAGGCTTAACACCTAATCAATTTTTAAAATTTAAAACGTTTTGATGACTAGATTCATTTCAAAATATGTGTACAATTGTAGGTTCATAAATTCTTAAACACATAAAGGAGAAATAAATGAGTATTAAGTTAGGCTTTAAAAAGTCGTCAATTGCCATTACAGCATTACTATTAACCATAGGAATGACTGCTAAAGCAGGCGTCGTTTATGATTATATTAAAAATAATAATGAGTTAATGATTGCAACTGATGCAAACTGGGCTCCATTCTCGTACATTAATGATGCTGGCGAGATGGAAGGTTTTGATGTAGATGTTGCAAGAGAAATCGCTAAACGTATGGGAGTTGAGGCTCGCTTCATTACTCCTGCATGGGACGTAATTACTTCTGGTAACTGGAATATGCGTTGGGACGTATCAGTTGGCTCAATGACTCCAACTGAGAGTCGCTCAGAAGTGCTAAACTTCCCAGCAGTATACTACTACACACCAGCTGCATTTGCAGTTCATACAGACTCTCCTGTAACCACACTAGCTGGATTAAACGGTAAAAATGTTTGTACAACTGCGGCTTCAACATGGGAAATGTACCTTCAGGGTAACTTAGATATGCTAGATGCTCCTGCATTCACATACAAAGTGACTCCAGGAACAATTACTTCTCTGGTTGATGGTTCAGCTTGCTTAGATGACACGCGTCTTGGAGCTGGAGTTCGTAATGATGCTGTTATAGATTCGGTTCCAATGCTTCAAAATGCAATCGACTCTGGCTACCCAATAAAATTCTTGGGTGACAACGCTTTTTATGAGCCTTTATCAATTGCAACAGACAAAGGTAATAATGATCCTGAGTTAGATGCTGAGATTGCTAGGATTATTGCAGAAATGCAAAAAGACTATACACTGACAACTTTGTCAATGAAGTGGTTTAAGAATGCTGATGGTAGCTCAAACGACTACACAGTAGCATACTAAGATTAATAGTAAATATATAAGTTTTACTTAAGTTTTAGAGAAAGGTATGTTCGTCGATACCGTTGTTGAAGATAAGGCGCTGCACAAACCAGTTTTCCTTATCGGTCTTTCAGTAACGGTATTGGCGTTTTTTTTCGCCTTTAATTTCACTAATACTATTTTTGGAGAGTTCCTTTCTCCAGTCATTGGAAATCCTGAAGAAAGTGGTTTATTTGGACGATTTGTTGTCTCATTTGTCCTTTCCGTTATTTTTGTTCTGAACCTACTTGCAATTAGTTTTGCAAGATTAAAGGTACAAATTCTAATTGTATGGTTTGAGCTATTCCTTCTATTCTTAGCTTTTGCATACTCCTTTGACTTGAAGCTATCTTTCATTCAAAGCAGAATTGGTTTAATGATATCTAAAGGTCTATTTACCACGATCTATATATCTGCAGTATCCATAGTCATTGCCACAGCAATAGCCATAGTAGGAGCAATTGCTAAACTTTCAAATAATGGTTTTGCTTATGCCATTGCAAGTTTTTATACTTCGCTATTTAGAGGCCTACCACTTCTTCTACAGGTTTATTTAATTTACAAAGGATTGCCACAGTTAGGATTTATGGTTGATGCAATTCCATCAGGAATTGCTGCTCTCTCACTATGCTACGGCGCATACATGACTGAAATCTTTAGAGCAGGTATACAAAGCATACCAAAGGGACAATGGGAGGCTTCAAGAGCCTTAGGCTTCAAATCGGGGCTCATACTTCGAAAGATTATCTTGCCTCAATCTATTCCAATAATTGTTCCTCCAACTGGTAATCAATTTATTGCAATGCTTAAAGATAGCTCTTTGGTTTCGGTTCTGGGCATTTGGGAGTTGATGTACCTTGCTAAAACATTAGGTCAAAGAGACTTTAGGCACATGGAAATGCTAATCACTGCTGCAATGATTTATTGGGGTCTAACCATTATTCTTGAAATGATACAAGCACGCATTGAAAGAAAATATCAACAAAAAACTTAATTATGGGTAAAGAAGCAAATAATGAAAGCTCAGTCATCTCTCTAAAAGGAGTCAATAAATGGTATGGAGATTTTCAGGCCCTTAAAGATATTAATCTTGAGATACATTCCAAGGAGAAAATTGTAATTTGCGGTCCATCTGGATCTGGCAAATCAACTCTGATTAGATGTCTCAACCGATTGGAAGCTCACCAAGAAGGTCAAATTCATGTGACTGGAATTGAACTTCATGAAACAATGAAGGATATTGATATTGTCCGTCAAGATATTGGAATGGTATTCCAAAGCTTTAACTTATTCCCCCACCTGACTGTTCTTGAGAACTGTATGGCTGGCCCAAACTGGGTCAGAGGAATCGACGAAAATGAAGCCAAAGAGCGAGCTATGTCTATGCTGAATCAGGTCAAAATCCCAGAACAAGCTGACAAATATCCCGAGCAGCTATCGGGAGGCCAGCAACAAAGAGTTGCGATTGCTAGAAGTTTGTGTATGCAGCCTAAAGTGATGCTTTTTGATGAGCCTACCTCAGCACTCGATCCAGAAATGGTTTCTGAAGTACTTGATACAATGGTAGAGCTAGCAAAAAGCGGAATGACAATGATTTGTGTGACCCATGAAATGGGATTTGCTAAACAGGTTGCTGATAGAATTATTTTTATGGATGAGGGAGAAATTGTTGAAGAAAATACCCCAGAAGAATTTTTCAATAATCCTCAAAACAACAGGACCAAGACTTTTTTGAATCAGATTCTTAGTTAGGCTGACCCTTTAAAATACTGTTTAAAAGCATCAATAACAAAGAGTATATCTTTTTCTTCGATTCCAAGGTGGCAAACCAATCTACCTCGATCAAGATTAGAAATTATGATTTCTTTACCAAATAAGAATTTTTCAAGGGGCTTTCTATGAGGCTCAGGACAGTTAACAAAAACCATATTGGTCTGGCTCTCACTAAAGTCTACTGAAAGCTCTCTTATTGAAGACAGGCCCTCTGCTAGAATTTTAGCGTTATCATGATCCTCTTGCAGCCTTTGAATATTATTCTCTAGAGCATACATTCCGCAAGACGCAATTACCCCGACTTGCCTCATTCCACCTCCAAGCATTTTTCTGAGTCGATGCGCTTTATTAATTACCTCTTGATTGGCAACGAGTAATGAGCCCACAGGAGCCCCTAAACCTTTTGAAAGGCAAATTGATACGCTATCAAAAGAGCTAGTTAATTGTTTCATTGAGAGCCCAGTTTTTATATGCGCATTGAACAGTCGTGCACCATCCAAATGAACTTTTAAATTTTTTTTATGAGCAATCTTTGCGAGCTCATCAAGCTCGCTTTGAGGTTGAACTAGACCAGAAAAAGTATTTTCAAGGCAAAGTAATTTAGTGACTGCATAATGAGGATCATCATCCTTAATTTGATTAATCATGTCCTCAATATTCATTGAGCCTGAATATGATGTTTCAATAGGGCAAATACCAACTCCACCTAAAACTGAAGCACCTCTCGCCTCATAAACATTAGTATGATAATTTTTTCCAATGAGGACTTCATCACCTCTTTGGCAATGCGAAAGCATTGCAGTGAGATTACTCTGAGTGCCACTTGGAAAAAATAGCGCCGCCTCTTTATCTAAGAGTTTTGCTGCATATTTTTGAAGCTCACTGACCTCTTGATCTTCCTCATAAACATCGTCACCAAGCCTAGCATTTTGAATACCTTGAAGCATTTCAATAGAGGGCAGGGTAACTGTATCACTCCTGAAATCAATTGGATTTTTAAAATTGATTTTTTGGGAATGTTTTTTATTTGCAGTGTATTGATTCATAACTAACCTTAAAAAGGCTTGACAACTGCAAGGATAATAATTGAAATCAAAATAACGACTGGAAATTCATTAAACCATCTAAAAAAAACGTGGGACTTTTTATTATTATCTGCTGCAAAAACTCCCACTAAATAACCACAATAAAAATGATATGCTATAAGAATGGACACAAGAAAGAGCTTAATATTGAGCCAATACATTCCACTATAAACTTCCCAAGCATAATTCTGAATCATCCAAAAACCCATAACAGTTGTCAAGATAAAGCTTGGCATCATAATGCCGTTATAGAGCCTTCGTTCCATAATTTTAAATCGCTCTATACTGATTTTGTCCTCTGCCATGGAGTGGTATACAAATAGTCTTGGCAAGTAAAACATCCCAGCCATCCAAGAGACAAACCCAAAAACATGTATTGCTTTAACCCAGAGCATAATTAATTGAAAAAAATAAAAACATAATACCGTTTTGGTATGTTTATATGTTCATTATTCAATGTTTTAATCAATTAAACATTCACTGATTTAACTTTCCAAGGCCCTCTCGCATAGTAAAATTTAAGTTCATCATTTGCCTAGATCTTTATGCTAAATTTTTTTAAGAAAAATCAAAACAAAGACTCTACAGAGAATAAAAATAAAACTTCTCTTAAAGATCGACTTTTTAAATCCAAAAAAAAGCTTGGTGATGGTCTTTCCGCTTTAGTTATTGGTAAAAAGAAGATTGACGAAGATCTTCTTGAAGAGTTAGAGGTCCTCTTAATCAGTTCAGATATTGGTATTCAAACTACAGACAAGGTCATCGAAAGCGTTAGAAAGAAGGCTTCAAGAAAAGAGCTGAAAGATGAGGATAGCTTGTACCAACTTATCAAGATTGAACTTGAATCTCTTTTGATTAGTGATGATAGTATGGAGTCCAGCCCTGAAATCCCTTTTGTAATTCTTGTAGTTGGAATCAATGGTGCTGGCAAAACAACAACCATTGGCAAACTTGCGAAGTTATTTCAGAAGGAAGGTAAATCAGTCATGCTTGCTGCTGGAGATACTTTCAGAGCAGCTGCTGTTGAGCAACTTCAGGTCTGGGGAGAGAGAAATGATATTCCTGTCATAGCTCAAAAGACTGGCTCTGATGCAGCATCAGTAGTTTATGATGCCTATCAGTCTGCAATTGCCAAAAAGATTGACATCTTAATTGCTGACACAGCAGGAAGACTCCATACTCAGGATAATCTTATGCAAGAGCTCGAAAAAATTAAAAGGGTTTTGAAAAAGCACAATGAGAATGCTCCCCATGAAACACTACTCGTTATAGATGGTGGGTCAGGTCAAAATGCAGTACAACAAGCGAATGAGTTTCATAAATCAATACAATTATCTGGCTTAGCAATCACAAAGCTTGATGGCACTGCTAAGGGTGGTGTTTTGTTTTCAATATCTGACTCACTTAAGATTCCGATTCGCTTCATTGGTGTTGGTGAGGGTATTGAGGATCTAAAGCCATTCAATTCAAAAGATTTTGTAGATGCCTTGTTCGATTAGAATTCCATTTCAAGGTACTGAGACTCAATTTTATTCGCTAAATCAATATCCAGTTGAGTAATACCCCCCTCACTGTGAGTCACTAGGTTAATCTCAACTTTATTGTATACGTTTGACCACTCAGGATGATGATCCATCGTTTCAGCTATGATGGCAACCAGGCTCATAAATTCAAATGCTTGGGCAAAATCTGAAAATTTAAATACTTTAGAAAGTTTTTTATTTTTAAGTGTCCAGTCATTGAGTTCATCTAAGTGATGCTCTATTTGCTCTTCTGAAAGAATCATTTCATGTCTCATTTAGTAGTTCTCTTGCACCTAAGGATAATAGTTTTTTGGCTGTAATGATGCCTAAATCTAAAGGTTTATTCATATCGCCCAACTCCTCAACCCTTAATATTTTACCAGAGGCGACATTTCCAACCATTCCGCACAGTTTAAGCTCAGAGCCATTGCTAGTTGCGAATGCTCCAATTGCTACTGAACAGCCTCCTTGAAGGGTTGCATTAAGTGCCCTCTCTGCACTTACCTCATTCAGAGTTTTTTTATGAATTAGCGGCTTAACAAGGCTACTTATTTCATGATCATTAGATCTTATCTCAATTCCTAATGCACCCTGACCAACTGCTGGTAATGAAGTCTCAGGGCTGAGATGCTGTTTAATGCGATCTTCAAATCCAAGTCTTATAAGGCCTGAACATGCAAGAATAATAGCGTCATATTCACCATCATCGAGTTTTTTTAGGCGGGTATTAACATTACCTCGAAGATCTAGAATTACAAGATCTGGTCTTAATGCTTTTAGCTGCACAATGCGTCTCAAGCTGCATGAGCCTACTCTTGCCCCAATAGGTAGGTCACCTATAGAATTGAAAGCATTAGATACAAAAGCATCAAAAGGATTTTCACGCTCAAGAATTGCCCCTATTTCAAACCCTTGAGGTAACTCATATGGGACGTCTTTCATAGAGTGAACAGCGATATCTGCCCTCCCTTCCATCATTCCTACTTCTAACTCTTTAATAAAAAGACTTTTACCACCAATCTTTGACAGTGGAGAATTTAGAATTTGGTCTCCCTGGGTGGTCATTTTTACTAATTCAACATCTAAACCTGGATTTAAGCTCTCTAAGTTAGACTTAACAAACTCTGCTTGCCATAGAGCTAGAGGGCTTTTACGTGTGGCAATTTTCAGCACGGTGATGATGCCTCCAAATAAAATCGATTTCAACAATATTTTATCGAGTGTTGATTAGTAATGTTGGCTAATAAAATATTTTTGCGAAATTGAAAGACATTATTCAACCATTCATACTGGTATAAATAGGTTTTTATATCATTTTCAGTAACTTAGCGCCTAGATACTGGAATAATGTGCATTAATTTAAAATAGTATTTAAAACTGAGTAAAAATAGCAATGACTTCTAAAACAAATCATTTATGGGGTGGTCGTTTCAATGAGCCGACAGATGAATTTGTCAAAATATTTGGCGCGTCTGTCTCTTTTGATCAAGCTCTAGCGCTCTATGATATAGAGGGATCAATTGCGCATGCGACAATGCTCAGTGAAGTGGATGTCCTGACAAATAGTGATTTGAAAGAAATTCTAAATGGTCTTAAACAAATCAAAAGTGAAATAACTTCAGGCAAATTCAATTGGTCAACCGATCTTGAAGATGTGCACATGAATATCGAGTCAAGGCTTACCGAAATTTGCGGAGAGCCTGGAAAGAAACTTCATACTGGTCGCTCGCGCAATGACCAAGTTGCAACAGACATTAGACTCTATCTTAGGGATCATGTTCTCCTAATTGGGCAAGAGCTAGATAAGCTTTTAAATGCACTCCTTGATCTTGCTGAACAGGAGGTTAATACAATAATGCCTGGCTTTACACATCTTCAGGCTGCTCAGCCCATCACCTTTGGACATCATCTGTTAGCCTATTTTGAGATGTTCAAGCGTGATAGAGAGCGACTTCAAGAAAGCTTTAAACGTATCAATACAATGCCATTAGGAAGCGCAGCTCTTGCAGGAACAAGCTATCCTATTAATCGAGAGCGTACTGCTGAATTATTGGGGTTTGAACGAATTAGTCAAAACTCCTTAGATGCCGTGAGTGATCGTGACTTTGCGATAGAATTTGCATCAAATGCAAGCCTTATCATGATGCATCTTTCAAGGTTTTCTGAAGAGCTTATCCTATGGTCTAGCGCTCAATTTGATTTTATATCGCTTCCGGATAGCTTTTGCACTGGATCGTCAATAATGCCTCAAAAGAAAAATCCTGACGTTCCTGAATTGGTTCGAGGTAAAACTGGAAGGGTTACAGGCAACCTAATATCACTTCTGACAATCATGAAAGGACAACCCTTAGCTTATAACAAAGATAATCAAGAAGATAAGGAACCTCTTTTTGATAGCGTTGAAACAATCTACTCTTGTCTTCGTATTTTTGCCGATATGGTGCCGAATATTCATGCCAACAGGGAAAACATGCTCCATTCAGCAATTAAAGGCTACACAACTGCAACAGATTTAGCGGACTATCTTGTGAAAAAAGGACTTCCGTTTAGGGATGCTCATGATGTTGTTGGAAAAGCTGTTGCTTATGGAATTAATAGTGATAAAGATTTGAGTGAATTTAGTTTAGAGGAGCTTCAAGAGTTTAACTCTGATATAGATTCTGATGTCTTTGATGCAATCTCACTAGAGGGTTCAATCAACTCAAGAAATCACCTTGGTGGAACCTCTCCAAAGCAGATTTTGAATGCTATTAAGGTGGGTCGAAATTCAATAAAATAATGCGTATTATTTTTGCAGGAACTCCTGACTTTGCAGTTGCTGCATTATCTAAAATCCATTACTCCAATCACAAAGTAGTAGCGGTCTATTGTCAGCCAGATAGGCCTAAAGGTAGAGGAAAAGTATTGACCTCTTGTGCGGTCAAAAACTTTGCTCTTGAAAAAAACATAGACGTGATTCAACCTGAAAATTTTAGTAATGAGCAAAACCTTAAGAAACTTGCCTCTCTTGAGCCAGATTTAATTATTGTTGCTGCTTATGGCCAAATCTTGTCAAAAGAAGTACTGAATCTACCTAAATTTGGTTGTTTGAATATTCATGCATCACTCCTTCCTCGCTGGAGAGGAGCAGCACCAATAGAAAGGGCTATTCATGCAGGAGATAAAGAGACTGGTATTTCGATAATGCAGATGAATGAAGGACTTGACACAGGTGATATTCTTTTAACAAAAAAACATTCCATATCCAATTTTGAGACATCCAGCTCTTTAACAGAGTCTTTGTCGATACTGGGTGCTGAACTTTTAATTGAAGCAATAGATCAGCTTCCAAAATTAATCCCCAAACTACAAAAGCATTCTAAAGCCACTTATGCAAAAAAGATATTAAAAGCTGAAGCTCAAATTGATTGGAAACAAAGTGCGGAAAATATTAATCAAATGATTAGAGCCTTCAATCCGCGTCCAATTGCACAAAGTAATGTGGAAGCTAAAGAGTTTAATGACAAAGTCCTAAGAATCATTGAAGCTGAAGTGATACCAAATGAATCTTCTAAACCTCCAGGTACAATCATTGAGCAAAATAAAGAGGTTTGTCATATTGCAACTGTTGCTGGAATACTAAGCTTAAAAAGGGTTCAGCTAGCTGGTAAAAATGTAGTTTCAATTAAAGATTTTAATAATGCTTATCAACTAATCAAGCTTAAATAATAGAGTCCTAGGTATCGTAAGCCCTTAACATAAATTCGGAATCACTAATTTCATTATTGATTCTCGCTATGATATTAGAATCAACCAACTTGGTATTTAATTTAAATAAGCCACAATTCCCCAATGTTTCTCTGATATTGATCTGCTTGCCTAAATAGACGTATTCAACTCTAGTTGCAGCAGGCATATGTGAGTTTCTGCTTCCTACGCCCATTGAGATGCCTGATAGCGAGTCTATAATATTTCTATAGCTAGGGCATAAGATGGTGTGATGAATAACGTTATTAGTGAGTGTTTCAAGTTCAGTAATAAAGATTCGATCAGCGAGATAAAATACAGCTCCTTTGTATTTAAATCGATTTCGTTGAGTGTCACCATTTTCTTTGTCCCATAGATGCTCAATACTGGTTGAGTAAAACTTATTCTTATATTGATAGATATGAATCAGGCTTCTAATTAGATAGCCAGGAAATCCAGACGAAAGAAAGTGATTGAAATAATAACCTTCATAGCGGGATAAACTCTTATTCTCACTGGGTATTGAATCAATAATGTTTTCTAACTCACTCCTCTCAGAATGTGGCTCTGACTGAAGATTTTTAGGAGTAATCTGGGCGAATTGCCCTGATTCTAGATTCAGCTCTTCTGCCGAAAATTGGAAATATTTACAAATTTTATTTAAGTTATGCTTTGAAGGATATATTTGACCACTTAAATACTTATTGAATTGCTGTCGATTAATCTCCATCTTTCGACAAACATGAGCAACCGAAATTTGTTCATTACAAATTGAGCGTAAATTTGTAGAAAAATTTTCATTTGCCATGACTTACTTATCTGCTGATTAAACAACATAGAATAACACTATACAATTCAGAATTCAAATTAGATTATGTGTGATTTAAAAATCATCAAAAAGAAATGCAAAAATCTATAAAACTAAAAATGATCTCTTTTAAATTGCTCATCCCAAACCTTTTTAAATACCTGCTTATTATCCTCCCACGCAATCAAAACTGCATGCAGGTAAAAATGATTTAAGTCTGAAGTGATTTTAGTATAGGTATGCGTTTTTGTTTGCCAATTACCGCGCCCATACTCCCATTCCCATTCATATTCAGCACAAGCTGACAGGGGGTCAGACTCACTAATACTAAAACGATGTAGAGACTTTGATCCCATTTCCATTCCACTCTCTTTAATTCTAATTTTTCCATTATCAGCTTTTATTTCCATTACATTCACATTCCTCTTTGCATCAAAGCTAGATTGACGATTTTGGTTAAATTCTTGAATGGTTATTGTGGGGTCCTCTTCAGGTAAATTATTTTTAGTGAATTCTTTAATTACCTCAGTAGACACATTTTTTCCAAGAACTGGCAGTTTTAATAAGCTTAAGTTTGAATAAATCGTTAAGCAAGTGTTAGTTGGAGCAGGCCAAGCAATGGGCCAGTAACTCGTAGAGATAGATAGTCGAAGCTTATGTCCTTTGGGTACGATGTAACCAACATGGTTCAACTCAACTATAACTTCTTCAACTTGCCCTGGAATCATTGCTTCAGGATTTGATTTTCCATTTCGCTGAGACAAGTTCAAAATACCACGAGTAATAAGTGTACTTGAACCGTCAGGCCAAAGATCACAAAGCCTAACTGCAACAAGTCCTTGTGATTGATCGCTACTCAAATGCAAGGCAAGAGAAGGATTGCCAAGAATTTCCAAAGGAAGCTCAAGAGGTTCAGTATCAAAAACTAGTGATCCGGAGTCCTCGATATTCTGATTACCAGGTAATTCTTCAGCCACTCCAAATGCAAACCAAGGCATATATTCACCTGAAAATTGACCTACCGTTTGCGGTGATAAAATTTTCATTGCTTGGTTGGGTATTTTTTTAAAAGATAAACCCTCTTGATTTAAATAGAAGCACTTTGTTTCAACTTGTTCTGATGGCCAACTCGATAGACCAATCCAACGGCCAGGTCGACTATCATAATAAGTTTTTGGTTTAACACTATCTTGTAAAAAAACTTGGTACTTAGCCTCATCCATCACTCCAGTTTCTTTTTCTTTTAACCAGTGATCAAACCAACGAACCGCATCTGAAAGAAAATCCACAGTCGGCCCAGGTATCCCAAGGTGTGGATACCGATGACACCATGGACCTTGTAAGCCACGAGTTGGCACATCAAGATTCTTCAACAACCGAGGTACAGTATTTGGCCAGCAATCTGCATGTCCACTTATGGCATAAACTGGTATTTTGATCTTAGAATAATTAACATCTACCGAGTTGTTCAGCCAATACTCATTATTATGTTGATGTTTAAGCCAACGTTCAAGATAGTGTGGTGTTTTTTCAAGTCGCTCATGCCAGAGTGTTTGCCAATTATCACCAACTAGTTCAGGATCTGGAGGTCGAGAATTAAATCCAAACATAATCGCTCCCCAGCCTATAGTTTGACCTACCATGCAGCCCATATAATAACTACCATCGTCATAATAACGCTGGTCAGTTGATCCTAATGTGATAATTGTTTTAAGTGCTTTAGGAGATCGCTGAGCAAGTTGTAATCCTGTAATTCCACCCCATGAGATACCCATAGTACCGACCTTACCATTACACCAGGACTGACTAGCAATCCAATCGATAACAGCTACACCATCATCTATTTCCTGATCAGTATATTCATCGTCTTTAAAGCCATCTGAGCTTCCAGAACCGCGCATATCAACTCGGATACAGGCATACCCGTGTTTAGCAAAATGAGCAATTGTATTCGAATCCCGTATAACCGTGGAATCGTCTTTTCGATATGGAATATACTCAAGGATTGCTGGGTAAGAGTCTTTTCCATCTGGCGTCCATAGTTTAGCGCCAAGTTTAGTGCCATCTGGCATCGGTATCCAAAAATGATTTGAATGAATTACTCCCATATTTAACTCCTAATTTAGAGGGTAGTGACAGGTCAAAATTTGATGATTATCAAAAGTATGAATTGGTGGAAACTCATTATCACAATGTTTGCTAGAAAACGGACATCTTGTATGAAACTCACATCCATTCGGACGATCCATTAGGCTAGGAACCTCGCCTGCAAGCTCGATTCTATTTTCTAAACTTGTTTCTTGATAAGGTGTTAGATTTGCAGATAATAATGCTAGGGTATATGGATGTCTAGGCTTTGCAAAGATATCGTCTGTTTTACCTTGTTCGACAAATCGACCTAGATACATTACCGCAGTTCTATCAGAGATATGTCTTACAATATTTAAATTATGAGTAATGACAAACAAACTGACTCCTAAGTCATCCCTCAGCTTGTTAAGTAAGTTCAATATCTCACCTTGCACTGAAACATCAAGACCTGCTGTTGGCTCATCAGCAATAATTAGCTTAGGATCAAGCGCTATAGCTCTTGCAACGCCAACACGACGAGCTTGGCCACCACTTAGTTCATGGGCATAACGCTCTTTAATATTTGTGGGCAATCCAACCAGTTTTAGTAATCGATCTGCCTCCATTTTTAGATCTCGATCTTTAAGGTTATGTATTTTATAACCTTCAGTTATTAAAGAGCCTACACTCATCCTTGGACTAAGTGAGCCGATTGAATTTTGCCAAATAAATGAAATTTTTTTTCGATAAGCCATTATTTGCGATGGTGTCATATTGGTCACATCTTCATTCATAAACTTAATTTGGCCTTCTTTAGCAGTAAGTAAGCCAGCAGTAGCTAAAGCTAAGGTTGATTTCCCCGAACCACTCTCACCAACCAGGGTAAAGGTTTCTCCCTGCTTAATATCTAATGAAACCTTTCTGACTGCATCAATGAATGGATCATCTATTTTCTGAAGCATTCCCTGCAATGTTGACTTAGCTCTAAAGCGAACACGAAGATTCTTAATTGAAAGTATGTTGTTCATGATTCTATCAAGTGACAACTAACATAATGATTGTTTGAAAACTCATTCCATTTTGGAGTTTGTTTATCACAGCGATCTATAGATTGATCACAACGGTTTTTAAATATACAACCTCCAGATAAATTTGTTAGATCCGGTATTTCTCCAGGAATTGAAGGCAACAAGCGTTGTTTTTTTGAAATACTAGCAGGGTCACATTCTAATAATTTAACTGTATACGGATGAGCTGGATTATTGAATATTTCATAAGTACTCCCCTGCTCAACAATCTCACCCGCATACATAACTATTACATGATCACATAGTTCAGCTATTACTCCAAGGTGGTGGGAAACGAATAATATTGAGCAACCCATTTCCTCCTGAAGCTCTTTTAACAATTTAAGTATCTGAACCTCGAGAGTCGCATCAAGTGCAGTGGTGGGTTCGTCTGCAATTAGTAGAGATGGTCCAGCCTGCAATGCCATAGCAATCGATACACGCTGCTGCATCCCTCCTGATAACTCATGAGGGTATTGCTTTAGCTGGCTCTGAGGATCTGGTATGCCTACTTTGTTCAGCATATCAATAGAGCGTTGTTTTTTTATCTTCTTACTAGTCTTATCTCGATACTGAATATCCATCATCTGACGACCAATTGATAGCACTGGATTTAGTGTAGACATTGGGTCCTGAAATACAATTGAAAGCTGAGTGCCAGAAATATTGCGCATTTTATCCAGTGAAAGCTTCAGAAGATCCTGTTTTTCAAACTCAATTGAGCCATTAGGAATATCAGCATTAGAATCAAGCTGGCGAATAATTGACGTAATCAAAGTGGACTTCCCACAACCACTCTCACCAACTACACCAACAATTGAACCCCTTGATATATCAAGATCAATATTTCTTAAGGCTTTCAATTTGCCTCGATCAGTTTGATAATTAACCGACAAATCACGAATTTTTAGAATGTTATCACTCATAATAATTTTCTAAGCTTGGGGTCGAGCAAATCACGCAATGATTCACCAAGAAAAGTAAAGCCAAGTGTGGCTAAAACTAATGGAATCGAACCGGCAATAATAGGCCAAGGCGTATTTCTAATTAAAGAGAAGCCATCATTCAGAATACTACCCCAGGAAGGTGTTGGCGGTTTAACACCCATACCAAGAAAACTCAAACCTGCCTCTAATGCAATAACGGTTGGGATATCCATTGATGCGAGAATGAGAAGTGGGCCAAGGATATTTGGCAATAAATGTATTGATAGGATTCTTATTAACGATGCACCCATTAGCTTTTCTGCCTTGACAAAGTCCTTCGATTTAAGAGTCAGTGTTTGAGTTCGAACAATACGACCATAATTTGGTATTGAACTCACAGCAACTACAAAAATTACCGTAGTTATAGAGGGTCCTACCACTGTAACTGCAGCTAGTGCTAACATAATAGTAGGAACTGAACGAATAGTATCAAATAAAAGCATAATAGAATTATCAAGCCAAGCTGGGCCGTAACCAGCAATCAATCCTAGTACGATTCCCACAATTAGAGCTAATCCAATTGTTAGAAATGCAACCTTTAAAGCTACCTGACCACCAAATAGTACTCTTGAAAATAAGTCCCTCCCAAGCTGATCAGTGCCCAGCAGGTGATTAACTGATGGCCCTTGAAGACGTTCCATGATATTAAGTTGAATTGGATCATAAGGAGCAAATATTGGCGCACCTAATGCACTGATTACCATTAAGGTAACTAAGCATAGTCCAATTAATCCAAGTGGATCTGAAGATATTTTTTTGATTACACCTTTCATAACCACCTTACAAGTTATCTCTGATTCGAGGATCTAACGAAGCGTTTACTAGATCTGATATTGTTGTACTAATGACAAACAAACCTGTACTGATAAATACGGACCCCATTACTACAGGATAATTTCGGGTTGTAATGGATTCAATAATTAACTTACCGAGGCCAGGACGAGCAAACACAACTTCAGTTAATACTGCAGCTGATATTAGAAAGCCCATGCCTACTCCAATAACTGTAATTGTTGGTAATATCGCAATCTTTAAAGCATAACGATAAACAATAGTAAACTCAGTTAACCCATATGCTCTGGCTGTTCGGATATGATTTTCACCTAACACTTCAAGCATCGATGCACGAACTAAGCGAGATAAATAGCCAACCCAAGATATACCAATTGCAAATGCTGGCAAGACAAGATGAGCTGCCTGGTCAAAGAAATCTCCTTTTTCTCCCGCACCTATTGCAGGGAACCACTTAAGAGTAACGGCAAAAATAAGCAATGAATACAATGCAACAACAAATGAAGGTGCAGTAATGCAAGCGACAGAAATAACACCAGTAACTCGATCTGCGAATGTGTTGCGATGCAAGGCTGAGTAACAACCAAGAGGTATTCCAATAAGCATTGCACCAAAAATGGCACTGAAAATAAGCCAAAGTGTATAAGGTAATTGACCAAAAACAATTTCTGCTACCGGTCGACTAGATAAAACATCAACACCCAAGTCACCTTTAAGAATATTACCTAAAAACTTAATGAGTTGAATGACTAAGGGCTGGTCAAGACCCATCCGAATTGAAATATCAGCTATCATTTCTGGAGTTGCCCTCGGACCAAGCATAATTCTGGCTGGATCACCTGGTACAAGATGAATCATACAAAACATTAGAGTCATGGCCACTCCAATGATCAAAATACCAAGAAAGATTCGTTTTATAAAATAAAATAACACAGTATTTATCTAATTTAGCTCCGAGTAAAAGAAAATGAAATTAATTATAAAAAATCTCTTGATTTGAACTTAAGACTATACTGAAGTTTCTTTTATTAACTCTTTTTAATTCTATTGATTTTTAAGAAATAAGGAAGGCCTGAGGATTCAGGCCTTCCAAGTAGACTTACTAGTTACTAGAAAAATATCGGAAAAGTGGAAGTCCGTCAGGCCTGAATGCAGGGCTAATTGACTTACTATAAATAACAGGTGTCGCCTCATGAGTTAAAAAGCGATATGCTCCACTGTTCTCCATCATATCCTGCATACGCTGATACATTTGGTCACGCTTATTATTATCGACCTCTGACTTTGCTGCAGCTTCTAACGTATCAAATGCAGCATCACTATAACGTTCCCAGTTCCAAACACCTTTTTGCGAGGTAACAAACCACGCTGTAGCATATGAAGGATCAGGCCCCATTGAGTAGCGATTAAGGATTAACTGAATATCCTTATATCGATCTCCTGCAGTGTCATCTCCAAGTGACCAGAAAGCACCAGATTCATGCAAATTGATATCAAGTGTAATGCCAACCTGTGCAAGGTTCGCCTGAATTACTTGAGCAGTAGTCACATTGGCTGCCTTATTTAAAATATCTAGTGTTACCCTAATATTCCCTGATAGTCCGGAAGCATCTAGGTATTCCTTAGCCCTGGCAACATTAGCCTCAGGAGCCACAAGACTTTCAGCTCGATGGCCAGTTAGACCTGGGGCAATAATTCCAGTCGATGGAACTGCTGCACCAAAGTAAGAAGCTTGCATAATTGATGGCACATCAATAGCATGTTGAATCGCCTTTCTCAAGTTCTGATTAGATAAGAGTTCATTTTCAACATTCATTCCGACCCAAACATAGTAAAGTGATGGATATTCTTCAACCATTGAGTTTGCTGGTGGTGAATCTTTCAGATTAGCTACTGAGCTCATAGGAACGCGAGTATAGTGAATATCACCCGCTTCAAATGCCAATTGAGCTGTATTTTCATCATCTATTGGGATAATATGAATTTCATCAAGTGATGCTTCTCCACCATGCCATTCAGGATTCCTTACAAAAATAGTTTTTTGCTTCGGTTGCCACTCTTTAAATAAATAAGGTCCTGAAACACTAGGTGTTGAAGTACCTACTTTACCGTCTACAGATTCCCAGGCTTTTTTACTAACAATATTGCCTACAATATATGGCAAAGCAATAGTCCAAGCTGGTGGATAAGGCTCATCAAACACAATTGTGCCCTCATATTTACTATTAACAACTACTTCTTTAAGCGGGCCCCAATCAGGTGAGTTAGTAGATCCAACTTCACTATCCACAATACGCTCATAAGAATACTTTACATCTTCAGCAGTCATTTCACCAAAACCATTGGTGAACATAATGCCTTCTTTTAATTTAAAATCGATTGTAGTTGGACTAGTCTGCTCGATTGACTCAGCTGCATCTAAAACATAACCCCATTCTCTGCCAGGTTTATATTGAATAAGCTTACTATAAATAAGACTTTGAATCTCCTCATCAAAAACACCACCTGAAAAAGCAGGATCAAGACTTTTGAGATCAGCGTAAGCTCTAACTTTAACAGCATCCGCTGCGAAAGCAGACAAGCTGGAAAGCCCAAATACACTCATAAATAGAGCAATTAATACTGTTTTAATTTTCATTTTTTCTCCTTTTTTTTGAAAAATAAATCTTTAAAGACCATAAATTAATATGCTCTATAATCAATAGCTTATATCATCTAGACTAAGATTTCAAGAATTGACATTTTTGTTACAATTTAATAATACACCAATCTAGATAATTTTATAATTTCGCATTATTGAAATAGATGAAGCAGAATAATAAAAAAAGTGCTTCACTATGCTTCACTTATTGTAAGAGATTATATTATTAAATTCATTTTTTTGTCAAATGGAAACATTGGTTTTGGAAGTCGAGAAAAATTAAACTGAGAGTAATCTGAACTACAGACACCAGGACCTGCTGCCATAATAATGTTATTAGTAACTGATTCAAACCCAGCCCTGAAATGGACACGAGATTTAATCAACATAAACTGACTTTCTTCTGGAATTAACCCTCCATGCATAAAAAGTTCTGGCCCATATGGCTCCCATCCCTCCTCAGTTATTACAATTGTTGCTGAACCAATATCAAAAACAACAGTCCGGCCCAGACAAACCTTGAGACCCGTTTGAACTGGTGATGTAATTGTAAAACAACCATCAGTAATTTTTTTAACAATACCCGTACAATTGAGACCACGTCCAATTTGATTGATAGAGGGTACAGAATATTTACCGCCAACTGTTAGAGTCGTCTCATTGCCTTCTCCACAATTGATTAATTGATCAACTGCCTCTGGGTCACGGATTGGTGCAACAATAATTCCAGATAGCCCCTGTCTCAACATTTCAGCTAAAACACTCATATCGTCAGCACTTCCTCCGGAGCCAGTATTATCTCCATGATCAACAATTAGCACTGGATAAGAGTAATTTTTTTTAGCTTTTTCAATGGATTCAGATAATGGCAATGGTTTATAGATAAAATCATAACGACGCTCCCAAGCCATAGCACAGACTTGACTCACTAAATCCTTCCCAAAACTACTATCAACTGATTCAACAGTTAACACGCTCAAAGAAACATGGGGAATATCAGCATAAGCAAAACCACCAAAAACTGATGCATTGAGAATATCGCTATTATTAACTCCTTGAATTGCTAATTCCATAATATCTTTCATGGGCTGATGCCAAGTTGCTTGCATCATCATATGCACCATCATCGGAAGTGGCTGCCAGCAAATTTTAGTTTCCATACCTTTATCCAGACAATACAGTAAAGTCTGCGCAGCCCTCCTACCAGTCTCTCTCATGTCAATATGTGGGTAGGTTCGATAGCCATCAATGACATTACAGTTTTCTACCATGGTTAAAGTAACGTTAGCATGAAAGTCTAATGCAACGGCAATTGGTATATTGGGAGCAGTTTTTCGAATACGACGTAATAATTCACCCTCTCCATCATCATAACTCTCAGTGACCATTGCCCCATGTAAGTCTAATAAGACAGCATCACAGCCATTTTTAACAGCATTACAAATTTTATTGCAAATGAAATTAAATGCATCATCATTAACAATTCCGCTAGGCTCAGAATACGCCGCAATAGGAACTTCATATTCAACTTCATATGAGCGAACTGTATCGAGTAATCCTGCAAACGCCATATCGGCATCACCATATAATTCAATAGCTTGAGTACCTGAAGGCGGTTTCTTCAATCCAATAACTCTGCTAAAAGCATCTAAATCTGTTGGTAATAGTGAAAACGTATTCGTTTCATGCTGCATCATTGCTAATACAATCTTCATAATCAAATTCTATTCATATTGTGTGAGAAAGATATACTACAGTATCAAATTTGATTTTTCAATTTCGCAATTGCGAAGAGAATGACGCACTTTATGATGAAAATAAGCAGATTCGCCTATGTATATTTTCTGGGGATGTTGAGATTCCATTTACGAGTCTTCACGATTTGATTATCCCATGATGCTTTAGTCGAACGCCATCAGGCATATCAATCCAGACGAGCTCAAAACTTCGAAAACTTTCGATCTCTTTTTCTTTATTCATCTTCTAGTTTTATCTATTAGAACTATACTACTAATCCTAAAGAATTATATTATTTAAGTTTGCCAGTATTTAAAAATTTGACTCACTCAAGAAAAACCCCTTGGTAGCTTTTCTTGCGATTCGGATTGATGAACTTGAACACCATTTTCTATGGCCTTGATAATTCGATTCAAATAGAAATACTCTTCATCACAAGTTACCTTGAGCTCACTATAAATATCAACATTCCAACCAGGTCGAGATTGCTGAGCATGCCAACTGCAATCACTCATAGCTGAGCATGGATCATCAGGCAATATACTGTGTATCTCTTTACAGGATTCACCAACAGTCAAATTGTGCTCCAAGAATGTATACTTACCAAAATCATCATTAATTTTCGTAGTAACAAGACCATCTCTTGCATCTATTTGGACTAAACGGTCATGCTTTTCTGGCCTTATTTTTTTTGTTTTTTTAACTGGACAAACATACCCCTGACCTAAATCTCGAAGTAAAGTTTCAGTTCGATCATGACAAGGAACAGTTAAATATGAAAATGCTAGATCTAACGTCAACTTTGCCTTTTTTGGTGCAGGCCAAATTAAGGGGAAATAAGCAGTTGAAACTGCTAAACGAAGTTTGTGTCCAGCAGGAATTTCATAACCTGTATCATCGAATTTAATGGAAACATCCATTACTTCACCAGGCACTACTATCTTTGGACAATCTAAACCATTTCGCATAGCAAGATTGAGAACACCATAACTAATTCTTTTACTACTTCCACTGGGAGAAACATCACAAAGGCGAACAACTACTTGACCACAATCCTGATCACTTGTGATAGCTAACTTTAATTCACTAGCTCCCAGTATAGAAATGGGATTTTCAAGTGATTCTGTATCAAAGCATATGCTATTAATATCATCTTGGCGTTGATCTGTTGGAAAATCAGGTCCACACCAAATTACACAATATTCGCCACTTGCTGAACCAGTAGTTAGAGGACTTTGTACAGAAACTGTACCCTTTGTTTTGACATCAGTTAGTTGGCCGGTAGAACTTAGATTAAAGTTAATTGTTTCACTTTGAATTGGCCACTGATTTCCCTCTACCCAGAGTCCCGGTCTTTCTTCATAGCTCGCTTGAGGTGGAACAGAGTCTTGAATATAGGCGGCAATAACTGCTTCATCCATAATGCCATTGTTGACATCCTTCAGCCAATAATCCCACCAGCGTTTAGCCTCAGCTAAAAAATCCATCTCTGGTTTAGGAGATGCAAAATTTGGATATTTATGAGCCCAAGGGCCAATGAGTGCTTTTTTTGGGCTAGTTAAACCTTGAATCATTCGTGGAATCGCAACTGAATAGGCATCACCCCAACCACCCACACAATATACTGCAGCCTCAATTGCAGAGTAATCTTCATTAATGGAACCATGTCTCCAATATGCATCTTTGTAGGTATGTTCTAGCCAATTTTTTGCAAAGAATGGCATGTTTTGCAATCGTTCTAGCCAATGCTCACGCCATGTCTCAGGCAGTAATAATGGATCTGGGGACTTTGCCATATAACCAGAGATTGTTGAAGCCCAGCTAAAATTTTCTATTAATAAAGCTCCTCCACGGTAATGAATATCATCTGCATACCTGTCATCTGTGGAACAAACAGTTATGATTGCCTTTAATGCTGATGGCCTCAAAGCTGCGACCTGTAAGCAGTTAAAACCACCCCAAGATTTTCCCATCATACCAACCTTGCCACTACACCAATCTTGATTTTCAAGCCAGCCAATTACTTCAACAGCATCATCTAACTCTTGTTGTAAATATTCATCAAGTAACAAGCCATCAGATTCACCACTTCCACGAATATCTACTCTTACACATGCATAACCAAAAGCAGCCCAATACGGGTGCATTTGCTCATCTCGAATAGCTGTACCATCTCGTTTTCGATAGGGAATATATTCTAAAATAGCTGGCACTGGTTGCTCAATGGCATTGATTGGAAGCCAAGCACGTGCTGCAAGTTTTATGCCATCAGCAAGTGGGATAAAGAAATGTGTCCACTCTTCAATGGCTTCAGTAAATTCAGGAATATTTTTCATTTTGAAATTGTAAGTGATTTTTACAATTAGTTATTACCAAAAAATAATTTTTTGTTCTTTGAATATTTAATAGTAATAGAAAAATAATTAATAATATAACTAATATAAATGCTTATCACTCAACTAAATTATTCTTATTTAGAAATAGAAAAACCAAGCTGTCGCCAAGCTTCATAAGCAACTATTGATACACAATTAGCAAGATTTAAGCTCCTTGATCCTTTTTGCATTGGAAGTGTAATGCCATCATATTCATCCATGATTTCTTTTGGGAGTCCTTTAGTCTCAGATCCAAAGAGAAAGGAATCGTCCCTAAAGTATTTAACATCAGCATAGCTGGTCTTTACTTTAGTACTAACTATGTAGATTTTTGATGGCGCGGCTTTATCCAGATAATCATCAAAATTTTCATACTCATAGACATTTGCTAATTCTTTATAATCAAGACCAGCGCGTCTTAATCGTTTATCAGTAATTTCAAATCCATAAGGCTTTATAAGGTGTAGATTAGCGCCCATATTGGCAGATAATCTAATAAGACTGCCAGTATTGTTAGGTATTTCTGGTTCAAATAAGACTAAGTTCAACATGTCACTTATTTATCTCAATAATGCTATGAGGACTATCATCCCATAGTTCATTAAATAATTCTAAAAACTCGATTGAAGATATAATATTAAAAGAGCAAATATTCAATAAATTAATACAAATGAACTCTGAAAGATTGATTAAAAAGCTTTTAAGAGAAGATGTCGAAGATGCATCAAAACTATTAGGCCTAGCGATTAACAAAACTCAAGAGCAGTTATTTGCTAACCTAGACTATGAAATCAATAGCTCTGAATTTATAAAGTTTTTAAGTCTTGTTGATCAGAGGAAGGATGGCAAACCATTTGCTTATATCAAAGGCTCTCAAGGCTTCTATGATAATGAATTTTTGGTATCTCCTTCAACACTTATACCCAGACCTGAAACAGAACTACTAATTGATATTGCAATTGATAATCTAGATTCAGAAAAAAAAATAAAAGTATTAGACTTGGGAACTGGTAGTGGAATTATTGCCATAACGTTGTCAAATCATCGTCCCAAATGGGAGGTTTCAGCTTGTGATCAATCTTCTGAAGCATTGTCTGTTGCTAAATTGAATGCTAAGAGCCCAATTGATTTTTATTGCGGAAGTTGGTTTGAGCCCTTACCCAAGAAAAAGTTTGACTTCATTGTAAGTAACCCACCCTATATCAGCAAAAAAGACCCTCATCTAAAAGACCTTCGTTTCGAGCCAATGGAGGCGCTCGTATCTGGTAATGATGGGCTTGAGGATATTAGGTTAATCATTTCACAATCGCCTCAATACCTCAATACAGGCGGCCTTCTGCTATTAGAGCATGGCTATGATCAGAAAGATCGAATTGTAGATTTAATGAAAGAATCTTTTAAAAGTGTTAGAACATTCACTGATCTCAATAAGGTTGATAGGGCAATTCTTGCAGAATTAAGGTAATTCTAAAAATTCAGCTTTGTTATTTATTGATTTTCTCTGGGCTATTATTACTCCAATAATAACAATAACTGCGCCCAAAGCCTGATGCCAAACCCAATTTTTACCAAGAAGAAAAAGCATTAACATTACATAAAATGGAGCTGCATTTAGATGAAATGATGACAATCCAATTCCAAGATGGGCAACACTCTTAAGCCATAAGATTTGAGAAATCCCTATGGCAAGACACGCATAGATAAGCAGGAGTCCCAAGTGTTCATATGTTATTTGAGATGGAGATTCAGTAATATCAAAAAAAATTCTACTTATAAAATATACTAAGATTGCTGAGCCAACCATGCCTGAAGTAGTTACAGCAACTTGACCAAGAAGAGACATTCCTGGAAGATTTTTAACAGTTGCTCTGGAGCCCCATGCAAATAATCCTACTCCAGTAATTCCAAGAAATGAAGCAAAACCGATATTATCACTTTTTAAATTTGCACCAGATGCAATGAACCCCCCTATCAAAACCAAAACTACTCCAAATAAAAACCATTTCGTCATCTTTCTTCCATCTAAAAATATCTCTAAAGTGACTGCTGCAACTGGCATAGTTGCAACCATTAGTGCCGCAATGACAGGAGTGGTTAATGACTGTAGTAAAAGTACAAAAAAAGAACCTATTCCAAAACCAATAGCGCCAATCCAAAAGCCCTTAATCCATTTAGCAACTCTTACTTCTTGAAACCCCTCATATAAAATCCAAATAAAAAATATTAAAACAAATGCTGATGTATTTCGGGCTGCAATAATGCTTACCACGTCCCAGTCATCCAATAAGTACTCTGCAGCAGGAAACCCCATGGCATAAAAGATTATTGAAAGAACACAGATGAAGTTGGATTTTAAAACTCCAGAATCATTTGCATTACTGTAATCTGACGAAGAGATGCTCATGGAATATAAATGTGATGATGCATAAATAAATCGCAATATATCAGAAAAAAATATTTAATGATGTTTTTTTTAACTGTCGACATTTTGATGATTGTCAAACGATTCGATCTCGATGTATAATCAAATTTATCAAGATAAAGGCTTTTAAAGCGCTGCCTTGAAAATA
>ENA-OWPI01001330-OWPI01001330.1-marine-metagenome-genome-assembly--contig:-NODE-1330-length-28053-cov-7.144660_pt1 | contig 28053 bp, 29 predicted proteins | sample MGYA00238138_ERZ651775 | MGnify/ENA primary metagenome ERZ651775 (study PRJEB26906, sample SAMN06265043) | marine metagenome | isolation source: Helgoland LTER site | place: Germany:Helgoland, sampling...
TTAGTAATTTTTAATGCCTCATTTGTATCTATAGTATCTATAGCTACTATTATTTTTTTTTTAGAGTTCAATAAAAAATTCTCCTAATTTATTTTCTTTTAGAAAATATAGATATAAATAAGCCTATGAATATTCCTGCAGTTAAAGAAATTAAAATTAAAAAAAATAAAGGAATTATAATTTTGCTTTCAAAAGGCCACATTCCTAATTTAACCTTCTCTGAATTAGCAATAGAGAAAAATATTACAAAAAAGAAAAAAATGATAAATAATAATTTAGAAAAAAGTTTCATAAACATAATGTTTACCCTAAATTACCGACTTAGGAATTAATTAAAATATTAAGTTCTTTTCCTGGTTTAAAATATGGCAATAACCTACTTCCTATCTCAACTTTTTCTCCTGTACGCGGGTTTCTTGCAACTCTAGGAGGCCTACTTTTTATAGAAAAGGATCCAAAACCTCTAAGCTCTACTCTTTGGCCTGAAGATAAGCCTGTAATTATTTCAGAAAAAAATAAGTTAACTGCATTTTCAACTTCTTGATTTTCTAAATGCGGGCATTGATCCTTAATTACATCAACTAGTTCACTTCGAGTCATATAATAACCTTACCTAAAAATTTATTCTTATAATAAATAATAAACAATCTAAGATAACTTTGTCATTAAATATTATATAAATTAATTTTATTTCTTAGATTCTGGTTTTTTTTCTTTAGGCTCAGTTTTTTTAGGAGCAGTCTTTTTAGCAACAGTCTTCTTAGGTAAAGCTTTTTTAGACGAAGTATCACTTGTTTTTTTTACTTTTAGTTTTTCGTCCGTTTTGTTAGCTTTTTTCTCTAAAGCAGCTCCAAGAATATCTCCTAAAGATGCACCAGAATCTACAGAACCATAATCTTTCATAGCCTGCTTTTCTTCTGCGACCTGCAGAGCTTTAATTGATAAATTAACTTCTCTTGTATTAGAATCTATAGACATAATTCTTCCATCAATTTTTTCATCAACTGCAAACCTGTCCACTCTTTGATCTCCTCTTTCTTTAGCTAGCTCTGATTTCTTAACAAAACCATTAACGCCCTCACTAATCTCAACATGTAAGCCTTTTTCGGTAATGCTTTTTATAACAGAAGTAACGATATTTCCTCTAACTAAATCTTTATTATCAGACATTGGGTCTTTAGTTAGCTGTTTAATTCCTAAACTAACTCTTTCTTTTTCTATATCAATTTCTAATAACTTAGCTTTTACTAAATCACCTTTTTTAAAATTACTGATTATATCTTCACCACTAGAATTCCAAGCTAAATCAGAAAGGTGAATTAAACCATCCATCTCTCCTGGCAAGCCAATAAATAAACCAAACTCTGTAATTGACTTAACTTCCCCTTCTACTTCAGAACCTATTTTATGATTTTCTTGTAAATCTATCCAAGGATTAGGCTTGCATTGCTTCATACCCAAACTAATTCTACGTTTTGCTGAATCAATTTCTAAAACTATTACCTCAACTTCTTCAGAGGTTGAAACAATTTTTCCAGGCTGCATATTTTTTTTAGTCCAGCTCATTTCTGATACATGGACTAATCCTTCTATTCCTGATTCTAGCTCTACAAAAGCTCCATAGTCAGTAATATTTGTGACTCTTCCAGAAAACTTATCTTTAACCTTATACTTACTTTGTGCCACTTCCCAAGGGTCTTCTTCTAATTGCTTCATTCCTAAACTAATTCTTTGTGTTTCCGGATTAAATTTTATAACTTGAACTTTGACCTTTTGTCCTATAGATAGAGCCTCTGATGGATGACTTATCCTTTTCCATGAAATATCTGTTACATGTAATAATCCATCAACTTCTCCTAGATCAACAAAAGCACCATAGTCAGTAATATTTTTAATAATACCTTCTAATATTTGCCCTTCTTCCATAGTTGAAACTAATTCCGCTTTTGCCTCAGCCCTAGATTCTTCCAAGACTGAACGTCTAGAGACTACTATATTTCCTCTTCTTCTATCCATTTTTAAAATATGAAATAATTGACTGCTACCAACCAAATGATGGGAATCACGAGTAGGCCTTACATCAACCTGACTTCCAGGAAGGAATGCTATAGCTCCATCTAAATCTACTGAAAAACCACCTTTTACTCTTCCAAATATCGTACCAGTTACTTTTTCTTTTATTTCTGAAGCCTTTTCTAGTGTCTCCCAAGACTCTTCTCTTCTTGCTTTTTCCCTTGATAAAATAGCTTCCCCATTTTTATTTTCAACTCTTTCTAAATAAACTTCTACAATATCACCTACTTTTGGAGACGCACTTTTATCTTTACCTACAAATTCTCTTACATTTATTCGACCTTCAGCTTTATAGCCTACATCAATATTAATCATATCTTTATCAATAGAGATAACTGTGCCTTTTACAACTTTACCTTCTATTTTGTCATCTAATTCTATTTGTTTTGCAAAAAGCTCAGCAAATGATTCTACTTCTTGTAATTCTTGTTTTTTTACCATTTTAAATTAATCCTTTAAACTCTCTTTGATGCATCCAATTATAATAATTGGGTTAAAATGCTTCCCACCTTGAAGCTAAAATACTTAAATAATGTTAATTTAAGTGCTCATCTACATATTTTTTAGCTAATAAAAACGATTCATTAGCATCTAAATTGGTGGTGTCAAGTAAGATTGCATCTGGAGCTGCAACTAAAGGTGAATACTGTCTTTTACTATCACGTTCATCACGATCTCGCATATCTTTCTCAACACGGCGCTTTATAGTACTTTGTCCTAAGGAAATCAACTCTTTCCATCTTCTTTCTGCTCTTGCGCTTAAAGATGCGGTAATAAAAAACTTTATATCAGCCTCAGGTAACACTACCGTTCCTATATCTCTTCCATCTAATATAACACCTAATTTATTATTATGACTTTTATAGGAAAAATTTTTTTGATATTCTAATAATATACCCCTTAACTCCTTATAGCCAGATATCATAGAAGCTAATTTACCTATCTCGTCACTTTTTAGACTATGATCAAAAAAATTAAATTTGGAGAAATCAAAGTTTTTAATTACTTTTATTATATCATTAATATTTTCAAAATGGATATTTTCTTTACTAATTATTAATGCAGAAGCCCTATAGAGTTTCCCTGTATCCAAATAAGCAAGTTTAAACTCTTTAGCTAAAGACCTTGCTAAAGTTCCCTTTCCGGAAGCAGCTGTTCCATCTATTGCGATAATTATGTTTGTATTAATCATTACTCCTAATATCCATTCCTAAACAATTCATATCAGAAACAAAGGTTGGGTAAGAAGTAGCTATTGACTTACAGCCAATCACTTTTATAGGTTTCAATGATAAAGCTCCTAGAATCATAAAAGACATAGCAACTCTATGATCATGATTACAATCTATAGTTGTGCCACCCAAAATTTTATTGTTGCCATAGATTATAATATCATCATTTTCTGACTCTACCTTTATGCCACAACTTTCTAAACCATTTATAATAGCCTTAAACCTATCACTTTCTTTATGACGTAATTCTGCCAAACCTCTTAATTTAGTTTTGCCTGAGGCAACTGCAGCCGCTATAGCTAATATAGGATACTCATCAATCATTCTAGAAGAATAAGAGCTGGATATATTAACACCCTTTAGTTTAGAATATTCTACAGTTATATCTGCTAAAGGTTCTTGATAATCATTGGTAATTTTATTTTCTAAACTTATTTTTGCACCCATTAAATCTAAAGCTTCTAATATGCCTGATCTAAAATAATTTATTCCTACATTCAATATTTTAATATTTGAACCTGGAGTGATAGTTGCAGCAACTAAGGCAAAAGCGGCAGAGGAAATATCTCCTGGAACAATTATATTACAGCTTTTTAATACTGCTCCTCCCGTAATTAAAACACTATTTTTCCCTGATTTTTTTGTATCATATTTGATATCAGCTCCATAATGCTTCAATAAATTTTCAGAATGATTACGTGAAGAATATGGCTCAATAATCTCAGAAGTACCTTTAGAATTAAGTCCTGCTAATAATATAGTCGTTTTTACCTGAGCAGATGAAATTGGCGAAATATATTTGATTGGCAAAATATCACTTGCGCCTCTTACTATTAAAGGTAATTTATTATTTATAGAATTAAACGATATACCCATTTTTTTTAATGGGTTTATTACTCTATCCATGGGCCTACTGCTGAGAGATGAATCTCCAACAAGAGTAGCTATTATTTCACTTCCTCCTATAGCACCCAAAAGTATCCTTGCTAGCGTACCGCTATTTCCGCAATCAATATGTTTACTAGGAGTATTAAAACCATTTAGCCCTACTCCTATAACATAATATATATTACTTCTTTTTATAATATTTACACCTAAGGCTTTTAAGGCTTTAACCATATTTAATACATCTTCAGAATGTAATAAATTAACAATAGTACTTTTTCCCATAGCTAAAGCAGAAAATAGTAGAGCCCTATGAGATATAGATTTATCTGGTGGAGGACTAATAATACCTTTTAATTCTCTAGCTTTATGAGAACTTAGGTTATTTTTTATAATATTTTTTTTTATCATATTTATTTACTTTAATGTAAATTATAATTACAAACTAAAAATTGAATTTACAATTCTTTTTTGACATCTATATAATTAAATGGCAAATGCATTCTTTATATAAGGTAAATAAGTGGAGGAATTTATGGCTAAAGCAGAATTAGGTAACAAACAACTTTGTGCTTCGTGTGGCACAAAATTTTATGATTTAAAAAAAGAAGTACCGAAATGTCCTAAATGTGGTGCAGAAATTATTATTAAAATAAAACCAAGATTAGGTAGACCCCCTCTTAACAAGAAGCCTTTAGTAGAGACACCCAAAGTAAAAGTAGAAAACCAAGATACAGCATTAGAAGATGAGGAAGAATTAGATAGTGATTTAGAAAATCTAGTTTCTATTGAAGATTTAGATGAGGACCTAATTGCTGAGGAAGGTGGCATTAATATTGAAGACGATGAAGATTCAGAAAACTTATCAGGCATAGCAGACCTTGATGTACATGATAAAAGCGAAGAAAGCGATACTTAGTTAGTAATTAGTGGGGGCCGTAGCTCAGCTGGGAGAGCGCATGGCTGGCAGTCATGAGGTCAGGGGTTCGATCCCCCTCGGCTCCACCAATCTCAGTTCAACCCTCAATTAGCCATGCATATAGTGCATACCTATTACACTTTAAAATACGCCTTTATTGCTTAATTTAAGTACTATTATATATGTACTTATGATAATATGAGCCAAATTTATTTAGGAAAAATTTAATGAAACTTAAGAAGCTAACTATAATTTTTATATCTATTATTGCAATAGCTTTTGCACTAATAGCTGGATTAGAATGGTGGAATACAAACAAAAGTTTAGTTTCTACAGATAATGCTTATGTAAGAGCATCTATTACAACCATATCTTCAAGAGTTTCTAGTTATGTAAGAGAAGTTCCAGCTTTAACAAATTCTGTAGTTAAGAAAAATGATCTATTAGCAATTCTAGATTCTGAGCCTTACGAAAATAAAGTAAATGCCTTAAAAGCTTCTTTAGATGCAGCAAAAGCTAATATAGAAGCAGGAAAAGCTAAAATTAATACTATTAATTCTTCATTTAATAATTTAGATGCTAAGATGGAACTTGTTAAGAGTGAAATTAAGATTTATAGCTCTCAAGCTAAGGCATATTCCAGTGAACTAAAACTAGCCGAACAAAACCTAAAAAGAATAGAAAAGTTATTTGAAAAAAAATCAGTATCAAAATCAAAATTAGATGAAGCTATAACAAAGGTTCAAACAACCACTCATGGACTAGATTCAGCTTTAGCAAAAACAAATTCTATAAAGAATAAACTAAAAGTGCTCTCCACAGAAAGAGAAAAAATAGATTCTCTTAAAAATGAATTAATTGTAGAGCTTAAAAAATCAGAAGCTGATTTAGATAAATCAAAAGCTGAATTAAAAATGGCAATTGTTGATCTAAAATCTACAAAAATATACGCGCCTATAGATGGTGTTATAGCTAATCGTATTGCAGAACCAGGCATATACGTTGAAGATGGCTGGCCTTTAATGGCAATTGTTCCGATTCATGATATTTGGATCATAGCAAACTATAAAGAAACGCAAGTAGAAGATATTAAAGTTGGTCAAAAAGTAAAATTACATTTTGATGCGTTTCGAAAGAATATAATTACTGGTGTAGTTCATTCTATAGCACCAGCATCATCAGCCTCTTTTAGTCTACTTCCTCCTCAAAACGCATCTGGTAATTTTGTGAAAGTAGTCCAAAGGGTTCCTGTCAAAATAACATTTCAAACCCCAAAAAATATGCTTGGCCGGATTGTTCCAGGTCTTTCTGTTTATGTTTCAATTGAAACTAAACCATAGAAATATATAAGTTTAAAAATAAAATTAGTTTATTTAACTTATTTAGTTAATATTTACTTTAATATTTTTAAATATTAATAGGGAATAAATAAATTTTTTCCATTTCAAAAAGTAGTAAAAATAAAATTGCTTTCTGGTTAATGACTCTGGGTATGTTCTTTAATTTGATTAGCGTACAAAATATTGGCGCCGCTTATAGACATATTCAAGGAGGTTTAGGAGCAGCGCCAGACCAAGTGAGTTGGGTTGTTACTTCTTTTTTAATAGCAGAAGTAATTATGCTTCCTTTATCTGGTTGGTTAACTAGAGCTATGTCCACTAAAAGATTCTTTTTTATGTGTTCTATAGGTTTTACTATAGCTTCCATACTTTGTGGGCTTTCTTGGTCCATTGAATCAATGATATTTTTTAGAGTACTTCAAGGCTTTTTTGGAGGAGGCATGATGCCTGCAATGTTTTCAACATTATTTACAATATTTCCCAAAAAAGAGCAGCAATTTGTTGCAATAATGACAGGAGTAATTGCAACTTCTGCATCTGCATTGGGACCTCATATGGGAGGCTGGATAAGTGATGAGATTGGATGGAGGTTTGTATTTTTAGTCAATGCACCTTTTTCGCTTATCATAGGTGTTCTTGTATTAAAACTCGCTGATTTTGATAAAAAAGAATATTTGTGGAATAAGATAGATTTCATAGGAATCATATTAGCTGCTTTATTCTTAGGGACAGGTTTAGCTGTTCTAGAAGAAGGTAGAAGAGAATATTGGTTTGAATCTAACTTAATTTGTACTTTATCTTTAATATGCTTATGTAGTTTCTTTCTTTTTATTTTAAGAGAATTAAAAACCAAAAATCCTATAGTTGATCTAAGAATATTTGCTAATAGAAATTTTTTAATTTGTACTATCTTAGTATTTATTTGGGGCATTATTATATTTGCTACTCAATACATTCTGCCTGTTTTTATAGCAAGAACTCGCGGCCTAGACGGGACAACAATAGCTTCTATGGTATACATAATGGGAGCAGCACAAGTAGCATCTGGTTTTCTTGCCTTATTTCTTTTTAAGGTAGTTAATAGAAGAACAGTTGCTTTTATAGGCTTCATTATGCTGGCTACAGGCACATGGCTTCAAGGTTTTATGATTTCAGAAATAGGTTTAAATGAAATCATATGGCCACAAATTATAAGAGGTTTATCAGCACAGCTATGCTTTCTTCCGTTAGTCCTTTTATCAATTGGCTATTTACCTTCTGACAAAATAAAGGATGGAAGTGGTCTCTATTCACTAATGAATAGATTAGGCGCAGCTATTGGCATAGCAGCTTCTAATACTCTTTTTGAACTCAAAATAACTGAAAACTATTTGGAAATTAGCAATATAACTTCAAAGGTACTTTATCAATCTCAATTATTTTTAACAAAATTAAACAATCTAATTCCTAAATATTTAAGTAATTCACCAGAAAAAATAAAAATAGCTTCAGAAATACTTTATAAAATAGGTATAGAAGAGGCAAGCGCCATGGCATTTAATCAAATTATGCTAATAATGGGAATTATGGCCCTTGTAATTTCTCCTCTTATATTTTTTGTTAAGGGCCTAAAAAAAGAATAAAAAAAACCGGTTTAAAAAAACCGGTTTCTTAGAATACATTTAATCTAAAATTTAGATTTCTGCACAAGCATAACAATTAATTTCTAGACCAACTGCTACTTCAAGAACTACTGGTGATTTCCACATTGTATTTATCCCTTAATTAATTAAATATGAAATTATAATACCTAAAATTTTTAATTTTAAAACCTATAGTGTAAATTGGTATATCCTATAGCCAAATTTAAACACTTAAAGATTCAAGTATTGGTGGAACTTTATGGATTTTTGGCAACTTCATCTTTTTACCCGTTTCTGTCAAAGCCTCAATAAAAGATTTATATGGTTCTACTCTCACATACTGCGAAGGAATTAAAGATATGATTTTTCTAACTGGTAAGTTAGTTCTATACAAATTTACATCAAAATCTAAATTTTTTCCTCCCAGTCTTGCTGCCAATGCTGGAACTACTGCGACTCCTCTACCTGATTGCACCATAGACAGAGCAACCTCATAAGTTCTTGTTTTTGCAAAAACTTTCGAATTTGGTAATACACTTGTAAACCATTCTTCTATTCTTTTTTTATGCTGATTACCAAACTCAAACTGAATAATATTACTTAATGCTTTACTCACAGGAGATTTTTTTAATTCATCTAAGTTTTTTATATTTTCCAAGGAAACCGATTTTGGAACAGCTAATACATAAGGGTCTTCGAATAAATTAGTTTTGCTAAATGATAGTATACTTTTAGCAATAGAATCTTCAGCTAAAACCGCTACGGATAATTGTCTACCATACAATAGGTCTATTGCTTCTACAGGCGATATTTCTAATATATCTAATTCTATATCAGGAAATTTTACTGCTAATTTTTCTGAAGCTGCAGGCAGTAAGTTTCTCGCAACAGATGATAATAATCCTATAGATATTAGTCCTTTTTGCCCACTTCCAAATTGTCTTAATCCTACCATAGTCTCTTCTATACTAGACAGCATAATTTCTGATCTTCTTTGTAAGAATACTCCTGCCTCTGTTAAACTCATTTGTGACCGCCCTCTTTTAAATAATAGTGAACCTACTTCATCTTCTAATTTAGATATTTGTTGAGACAATGAAGGTTGCGCTAGACCAAGTATTTTGCTTGCCTTAGTAAAGGATGAAGCCTGCGCTACTGTCCAAAATATTTTTAGCTGGTGAAGCGTTATTCCTATGGGTTCTTTTTTCATTTCAAATACCTTATTATAAAAAAAATGATGACTTAGTCTTAAAATAATAATAACTATAACTGAAAAATTATAATTTTAGAAATTATACCACTAAATATTAAAAAAGGATCATATAAGTGAAAAAAAATAAACTAGGCAAAACAGATATTATGGTTTCTGAAATATGTCTTGGGACTATGACATGGGGGCAGCAAAATAGTGAAAAAGAAGCTCATGACCAATTAAGCTATGCAATAGAAAAAGGAATAAATTTTATAGATACTGCTGAAATGTATGCTGTTCCTCCTAAAAAAGAGACTGCAGGACTGACTGAAACATATATTGGTTCTTGGTTAAAAAATCAGGATCGCTCTAAAGTAATTTTAGCGACAAAAATATCTGGGAGAACATCTAATGCTTCTTCTGGACCCCCTGGATTAAACTGGATTAGAAATGGTCCAAGACTAAATAAAGAACATATATTTGAAGCAATAAATGATAGTCTGAGCCGATTAAACACTGACTATATTGACTTATATCAACTACATTGGCCAGAAAGAAATGTTAATAATTTTGGTCAACTTGGTTATAAACATTCTCCTAGAGAAGATGATATTAAAATTGAAACCACTTTAGAAACGCTTTCTGAGGCTGTAAATAAAGGTTTAATTAAGTATGTAGGTTTATCAAATGAAACTCCTTGGGGAGTAATGAAGTTTTTAGCTGCTGCAGAAAAATATAACTTACCTAGAATTGTAACGATTCAAAACCCATATAGTCTTCTTAATAGGTCTTATGAGGTAGGTTTATCAGAAATTTCTATAAATGAAGAGGTCGGTTTAATACCGTATTCTCCTCTGGCTGGTGGTGTTTTAAGTGGTAAATATTTAAATGGCAATAAACCTGAAAATGCAAGAATGACATTATTTGAGAGAATGCGTTCAAGATATTCAAGCCAGCATGCTGAAAATGCAGTTTTAGAATACCAAAAAATAGCTAAAAAATATGATTTGAACTTAACACAAATGGCAATAAATTTTGTTACGCAACAAAATTTTGTAACATCTAATATAATTGGTGCTACTTCACTTAAGCAATTAGAAGAAAACATTGATTCAGTTAGCTGCCATTTGAACGAAGAAGTTATAAAAGAAATAAATGAAGTGCATAAAATATACACTTATCCATGCCCTTAAATAAATAACTTATTTTTTCTTGTATATCTCAGATAGATGGGAAACTGTATCTCTCTCATCTATTGCCTCATCTCTAACACCTTTAAATTCTGCAAGTTTGCCTCTTCTATTTACTCCCCATTTATATTGCTCTGGCCACATTTCAAATTCAGGATCGGCTTCCAGGGCTTGTGCCGCATGTAAAGCCCAAAAAGGATTATACATTAGCTCTCTACCTATAGCAATTAAATCAGCTTTATCTTCTTGTAATACTTGCTCCGCTTGATGAGGGTCAACTATAACTCCTACAGCCATAGTTTTCATGCCAGATTCTTTTTTTACTTGATCTGCAAATGGTACTTGAAAACCTGGACCTCTATCCATGTTTGTTTTCATCGGTTTTCCAGATTTATTTACACGAAATAAAGGTGCTCCAGAAATACCTCCTCCAGAACAATCAATTACATCTACACCATGATCTCCTAATTTCTCAGCTAAAATTACAGAATCTTCTATTTCCCAACCATTTTCTATTCCATCAACTGCTGATATTCTGCAAAATAATGGCATATCTTCTGGAATTACAGAGCGAACTGCATCAACAACTTCAAGTAAAAGACGCATACGACCATGAATATCACCTCCATAACTATCGTTTCTCTTATTAGCTAAAGGAGATAAAAAACTATGCATTAGATAACCGTGTGCAGAATGAATTTCAATTACTTTAAAGCCTACTTTAACCGCTCTTTTTGCAGCATCAGAAAATGCTTTGACAATCTCTTTAATATCTTTTTCATCCATAGCTTTTGGAACAACCCAGCCTTCAGCTACTGGAATATCAGAGGGAGCTATTATATCCCATGGAGAATTTCCAGCTTTAATATCTTCTTCATCAAGAGGAGTTCCTCCATTCCAAGGAGTTTTAGTTCCCGCTTTTCTTCCTGCATGAGCTAATTGCATTCCAGGAACGCATCCCATTTTTTCTATAAAAGATGTAACAGGAATTAAAGCTTCTGCTTGTTCATCAGTCCATATACCTAGACATCCTGGGGTAATTCTTCCTCTTGCTTCTACGGCCGTAGCCTCAGCAAAAATTAAACCTGTTTTACCTCTAGCGAATGTACTTAAATGAGCAAATTGCCATTCTGTGGCTACACCATCATTAGCTGAATACATGCATAATGGTGATAAAACAATTCTATTAGGAATTGTTACACTTCGAATCTTGAGTGGACTAAAAAGTTTTGTATTTGCTTTCATAATATTCTCCTAAAAGTAAAAATATAATGTATCGTATTTATTAAAATTTTTAAACAAAATATTTAGATTAAATTTAATGCGCTTCATCCCAATTATTTCCTATTCCAGCCTCCACCTCTAAAGGTACTATCATTTTAAATGAAGGATTAGGGGCGTTCACCATTATAGACTTTATTATAGGAATCAGTCTATCTGCTTCTATTTCTGCACATTCAAATATTAATTCATCATGTACTTGCAAAATTAACTTAGCATCAATTTTATGATCATTTAATATTTCAGGTATATTTTTCATAGACCTTTTAATTATGTCAGCTGCTGCTCCTTGTAATGGGGCATTAATAGCTTGCCGTTCTGCTCCTGCTCGTCTCATAGGATTTTTATCATTTATACTTGGGACATAACACCTTCTGCCAAAGACCGTTTCCACATATCCATTTCTTCTAGCAAAATCTTGGGTATTTTCCATATATTTTTTTATTCCTGGGTACTGAAAAAAATAAGAATCTATATATTCTTTAGCTTCTGTTCTAGAAATATTTAATTGCTTTGCTAAACCAAATGCACTCTGTCCATATATTATTCCAAAATTGATGGCTTTTGCGTTTCTTCTCATTTCGCCTGTTACATCTTCTGGTTTAATTCCAAAAACTTGTGAAGCAGTCAATTTATGAATATCAATACCATTTTTAAAAGCTTCTATTAAAGGATCAATCTTAGCTACTTCAGCTAATAATCTTAACTCTATCTGAGAGTAATCAAAAGCAATTAACTTTTTACCTTTTTGAGCTATAAAAGCTTTTCTTATTGCACGTCCGTCTTCAGATTTTATTGGTATATTTTGCAAATTAGGATTGCTCGAAGAAAACCTTCCTGTCATAGCTCCAGTCATCTGAAAGTGAGTATGCACTCTATTAGTAGAAGGATTTATCTGCTCTACTAAAGCATCTGAGTAAGTGCTTTTTAATTTTTGCAATCCTCTCCAACTTATTACTAATTTACATATTTCATTTCCATCTTGGCCTAGTTTTTCTAAAACCTCAGCTGAAGTAGAATACAAACCAGACTTACCTTTTTTTCCACCTTTTAAACCAAGCTTATTATATAAAATTTCTCCTAATTGTTTAGGAGAAGCTATATTAAAATCTTCTTCAGCTAAAACAAATATTTTTTCCTGAATGGGAATCATTTTTTTAAAAAAAGCGGCACTTAAACCTTTAAGGTATGATGGATCAATACCTACGCCATTCCTTTCCATATTAGAAATTACAGATGGAAGAGGTCGCTCTATAGATTCATAAAGAGTAACCATTTTTTCTTTAATTAACCTTTTATTAAAGTTTAAATATAAACGTAAAGTAATATCAGCATCTTGGGCGGCATATACTAGCGCTTTATCTAAGGAAACATAGTCAAAAGTTACTTGCTCTTTGCCTTTTCCAGTAATCTCTGAATAACTTATTGTGGAAATATTTAAATGAGCTTTAGCAAGTGCATCCATACCATGTCCAATGTGCTTGCCAGCGTCTAAAACAAAAGACATTAACATTGTGTCATGAATAGGATAAATATTAATATTTCCTGCATTTTTTAATATGGTCATATCATATTTAATATTTTGTCCAATTTTTATAATACTAGGGTCCTCTAGAACAGGTTTTAAGATAGATAGTGCTTTGTTAACATCTATTTGTTTAATCTCTTCAGCAATTATTGCTCCCTCTTTAGATTTATGTGCAAGAGGAATATAAATAGCATTTCCAGGTTCAAAAGATAAAGAAACACCTACTAATTCAGCTGAAACAGAATCAATAGAAGTTGTTTCGGTGTCCACTGCAACAATGCCTTTTAAATAAATACCTCTAACCCAATTTATTAAATCTTTTTCTTCTGTAATAAGCTTATAATTAATATCTATATCTAATTTAGATTGTTTTTCTTCTTTATCTTGTGGCAATGCTACGTAAGCACTTTTACTTTCAATAAAGCCATCTTCATTAGGTAACCTTCCTATAAGACTATTAAAGCCTTGTTCTAATAAAAATGTTTTTAGCTTATTTAGGTCAATATCCTGTCGCTTAAATTTTTTAAAATTTTCTATTTCTTTAACATCATCAGATAACGTAACTAACTTCATGCTAATTCTTGCTAAATCAGCAAAATTAACTAAATTTTCTTTTCTTTTAGGCTGTTTAATTTCATGTGCTCGCGTTAGTAATGATTCTAAATCACCATAATGATTAATTAATTCAGCTGCTGTCTTGATACCTATGCCTGGAACTCCCGGTATATTATCTGTACTATCTCCTGCTAAAGCTTGCACATCTATTACCCTATCAGGGTACACACCAAATTTTTTAAATACTTGTTCTTTATCGATAGTAATCATCTTCATTGGGTCTATCATTTTGACGTTATCGTTAACTAACTGCATCAGGTCTTTATCAGATGAAATTATATCAACTTTCCATCCTTCACTACTTGCCTGACTTGCGTATGTTGCTATAATATCGTCTGCTTCATATCCCGCTAATTCTATATATGGAATATTAAAAGCTTTAGTAGCTTCTCTTATTAAAGAAAATTGTGGAACCAAATCTTCAGGTGCTTCAGATCTATTAGCCTTATATTCCTTATATATTTCATTTCTAAATGTTTTAGAGGCTGTATCAAATATCACAGCTAAAGAGTCTGTTTTTGTTTCTGCAATTAAACGCCAAATCATATTGCAATATCCCATAACGGCGTTTATAGGAGTTCCATCTTTTCTAGTAAGAGGTGGCAATGCATAGTAAGCTCTAAAAATAAAGCCTGATCCATCAACTAATGTCAGCGATCTTTTTTTATCATTTTTTTTTTCGTTAACATCCATAAAGTATTATCCTATTATATTTTAATATCACCAAATTATATAATATTCTATACTTCTTTATTAAAATTAACTTGCTAAACAAAACTAAATATTGTTAACAGCAAAGAATGTTATTTAATAATAAAATTTCATCAAAATTTTCTCTAGTATATTTTTCTATATTCGTAGTGATTGGAATTAATGCTCCTTTTTTTCCTCTTTGGCTATCATCAAAAGGTTTTGAAGAGCGCTATATTGCATTTATATTATCTTCTGCTGTTTTAACTAAACTTGTTGCTAACCCTTTTTTTGCTGGTTTAGGAGATAAATATGGCAATAGAAAAATACCTATGCTTTATCTATCATTTTTGGCCTTTTTAATATTATTATCCTTAAATTTTTTTAATTCAATCTATTCTATAGCAATTATTTCTATCTTTAGCTGGGCATTATTTGCCCCTTTAATGCCCTTAACGGAAAGTATAACAACTACTGCACTTAAAAAGTATAAATTTGATTATGGCAAAACTAGATTATGGGGATCTGTTGCTTTTATTGTAGCAGCTTTTTTTGGAGGATTAATTATTGAAGCGAATGGATTGAAGTATGTCCCTATATTATTATCTTTTGGCGCATTATTGGTTTTTATTGCCATATGCTTTATGCCAACTATTAAATCGTTACCAGCAAGACATAAAATGACTGCATATGCATTATTAAGTAATAGAAACTTTTTTCCCTTTTTATTGGCTTGTGGAGCAATACAAAGTAGTCACGGATTATATTACGGTTTTTCAACAATCTATTGGAAAAGTATTGGCTTATCTGAAACTATAATAGGCTCATTATGGGCTGAAGCTGTTGTATTTGAAATTATTCTTTTAGCTTATTTTTATAAGTTTAAAAATTATACCTCATCAAAAAACTTCCTAATTTTGGCAGGAATTATAGCTAGTATTAGATGGGCTTTAATGGTGTATGCAGACAATGTTTTTTTTCTTGCAATAATACAAATTCTTCATGCTTTTACATTTGGACTTACTCATCTAGCTGCAATATATTTTATATCTGAAGTTATGCCTGCTAGATCCCAAGCTAAGAGCCAAGCATTATATTCTGCGATATCTATGGGAGCTTGTTTAGCAATATCCATTGCTGTTTCTGGTGATATTTATAACTTATATTATGAGAAGTCTTTTTTCTTCTCTTCTTTAATTGCTGTAATAGGAGTGATAATATCTTTATTTTTTATAAAGACTAAGAAGATTTAGTAAATATATTTCCGCAATAAGGGCAACTAATTGATTTTTCTTTTTCACCTATGCTTAAGTATACTTTAGGATGACCATCCCCATCTTCACCTCCTGCACAAAATACTTTTTCAATCTTAACCAATTTCTCTTTATTCTTTTTTGTATTTGGGTACATAATAAAAAAAACCTTCTACTTATTATATATTGAATTTAACTTATGAAAATGCTACCGACACTTATGTCAATTCATTATAAACTATTAAAGAATAAAATACATGACAAATATTAATCAAAATTTTGCTATTGAAATATCTGGTTTAAAAAAAATTTACAATCATAAAAAACCAAATGCATTCGAAGCTCTTAAAGGTATTAATTTAAATATTCCTAAAAAATCTATATTTGGCTTATTAGGAGCTAACGGCGCTGGCAAATCTACCTTAATAAATATTATAGCTGGACTCGTTTTAAAAACTGAAGGTAAGGTTAAAGTTTGGGGCAATGATATAGATATACATGAAAGAAATGCTAAATTAGCTATAGGCGTTGTTCCTCAAGAACTTATTTTAGATCCTTTTTTTACGCCAAGAGAAACCTTAGAATACCAAAGTGGCTATTATGGCGTTCCTAAAAATGAGAACTGTGTAGAAGAAATTTTAGAAACAGTTGGATTATCAGATAAAGCAGATGCATATGCAAGAAGCCTTTCTGGAGGAATGCGAAGAAGACTAATGATAGGAAAAGCCATGGTTCACAGGCCGCCTATTTTAATTTTAGATGAACCTACAGCAGGCGTTGATGTTGCACTAAGACAATCTTTGTGGAAAGAAGTAAGAAAATTAAATGAAGCTGGTGTCACTATTATTTTAACGACACATTACCTTGAAGAAGCTGAAGCAATGTGTGACAGCTTAGCGATAGTAAATAAAGGTCAAATTGTTGCTGAAGGACAAACATCAGCGATGTTAAATAAACTTGATAAAAAAGAATTAATTATTTCACTAGAAAATGATGATGCAAATAAAATAAAATTAGAAGGTATAAATATAAGTATAATGAGTAAAAACTCAATAAAAATATCTTTCAGGCCAAGTGAAATTAATGAAGGAGCAATAATAGAAAAGATTTATAATAGTGGAGCTAAAATCAAAACTATAAACTCGAAAGAACCTGACCTAGAAGAATTATTTTTAGAATTAACAAATGAAAAATAATAATGATAACTAACTTTATATTTATAGTCTCTAGTGTGCTGTTAAATGCCCTAGCTCAAATATTATTAAAAGCGGGTATGAAACAATTTGGAGCTATAGATCTTAAAAATAATGTTCTTAATACCTGTATTTCTATTGCATTAAACCCATATATAATATCTGGTTTTATTGCATATGGGGTATCCATACTACTATGGCTTTGGGTTCTATCTAAAGTAGATGTAAGTTTAGCGTACCCTTTCCAAGCATTAGGCTATATAGTTGTTACTATTTTAGCATGGCTAATCTTTCAAGAAAATATAGGCTTTACAAGAATTTTAGCTCTTATATTCATTTCTATTGGTTTAATTATTTTAGCCTTTTCTGCAAGAGTTCATTAATTATGTCTCGATGGATTTTAGTTGGAGGGGCAGGTTTAACAGGCCTCAAAATTGCTGAAAACTTAATCAGCATGAAAATATCTAAATCTAATATTATTATTGCAGATTTAAAAGATGCTCTTAAAAGTATTAACGTAAAAGTGACGTTAGCCGAATGTGATATTTCAAAAAATATTATTCCTAAATTTTTAAAAGATGACATAATTATACATTTAGCTGCAAGACAATATCACACAAAAATTCCAAAAAGAAATCAATTGGAATGGTTTAGAGAAGTTAATGTTATAGGCACACAAAATATAATTAAACATTGTATAAAATCAAAGGTAAAAGGTTTAATATTTTTCTCTACTGACATGGTATATGGAGTTCCAAATTATATACCCTTAAACCCTAGTCATGATAAAAATCCAATAGGTCCATATGGCCAGAGCAAACTCGAGGCAGAAAAACTATGTATTAAATCTAGAAAAAATGGTTTATCTGTTACAATACTTAGGCCGCGATTGATCATGGGCAAAGGAAGGCTCGGAATAATGGAAAAATTATTTAACGCAATAAATTCCAATAAGCCTGTTCCACTTATAGGCAGTGGAAAAAATTGCTATCAAATGGTTTCAGTAGAAGACTGTGCTAGAGCTGCAATCCTTTCTGTTAAACATAGTTTTCCTAATTATGAACTAAATTTAGGTTCAGAGCCCGGTCCTGACGTAAAAACACTTTTAAGCTTATTAATTAAAAAAGTTAATTCAAAATCTTTTTTAATTCCTTTACCTTCTATTCCTTTAAAATTAATACTAAAATTTATGGAAAAAATGGGCATGCCTATTTTATACAAAGAACAGTATAAAATTGCTGATAAAAATTATATCGTTGATATTTCAGATACATATTCTAAAATTAAATGGAAACCAGAACAGTCTGATACAGATATGATTATTGAAGCATATAAGCATTGGGAACATATTAAATAATATGAAGAGATATTTATTAAACATAATATTATTACTTTTTATTATATTATGTTTTGGGCTGCCTTTAGCTAATTGGGGAGCATTTGTTACCATTTTGGTTGCATTATATGCAGTATTCTTAAATAAAATTAATACTAAACCCATAATGTGGTTAATATCCTGCGCTTTGCTTGCCAGCCTTTTAATTGTAAAAAGTCAAATTTATCCTCCTAATATAGAAATGGGAGAACAAATATATTCTCCAGAAGATATTTATTTAAAAAACATATTACCAGTAGATATTACCAATATGGCAAAAAATGAATGGGATAATTTAAAGCAGCCTTTTGATTCTTACCCAGCCAATACAGAAAAAACAGAAAACCCATGGGCATTTTCAGCAGATGCTTTTTTTGATAACCCACAAATGTCTAGAACAATAAAATCTTTAAACTTTAAAGATAGGTATTCTTTACGAATTGGGACATTAAATAATGCAAAATATAATTATTTTGGAAGCGACCTAGGTTCTGCTGGTGCATATTATCCTTTAATTTTTTCATTTTTTCTTCCTAATACAATGGCTTCAGAAAAACTTTGTTGGACTGGCAAATTATACATAGAAGATAATGAACGTTGGCGAGAATATTTTACTCAAAATAAGAAATGCATGACATTAGATAAAGAACAATGGGGAAAAGATAAATACTTGAAAATTTATGCTTTTGATTTTAATAAAAACATTCCACTTAGCATTACTACTAAAAACTATAGAGAAATATTAATCTACATTTTATCAATTTTAAATGCCATTATTATACTATTATTACTTACGAAGCTAAATAGAGAGGACCTAACTTTAATAGCACTTTCTGTTATAAGCATTTTATTATATATGGCAGACCAACATTACAGAGGTGGGCATCCTTCTAGTTTCTCCGGACTCCCTTATATGGGAAGAGGTAATGATGGACTAACACATTATTCTTATGCGCGTGAAATGGTAGAAGCTTTATCTCATCATGATATTATAGGATGGCTTAGAGGAAATGAAAATATATTTTATATGATGCCAGGAATGAGATATTTATTAGGAATGACAATGCCATTTTTTGGTGAAAGCATTTTTGGGTTACTACTAATTATTTCTTTAACTCCAATTACAATAAGGAGTTTACTAAAAAAATTATTTAATAAAAAATGGCAAATTATAATGTTTATTTGTTTTTTTATTATACCTATATTTGAGGCCTTTGGGTTTTATCAAATTTATCTTGCTAAATATACTATAGAAGGTTTTGGTGCAGGAATTGCAATATCAACTCTTATTGCGGCCTTTGCTCTTTTATGGAAGAAAGATGATGTTATCTATACTAATAGAGATCTCTTAATTATTGGTTTTTTATTAGCTGTAGCTATTTCTTTACGACCTAACTTCTTACCTTTTGTGGCGGTATTGTTTACTGGCTTATCTTTATATTTTATTTATAATAAAAGGATACAAAAAGTCATAGCCTTAGGTATAGGTTTTAGCCCTATTCTTTTAATTACTTATCATAATTACTTTTTTGGAAATGTTTTTGTGCCTCTTACAAATTCTGCAACTATTGGCAATAACATGAGAAATGGCCCTGAAAAATGGAATAATTGCTTAAGCTCTCTATCTGATTCCTGTAACCAGGTTATACATCACCTTAGTATTTGGGTATCTTATACTGAGCCTTGGTATATAATTATTTTGCTATGTTTAATATTCATTATTTTTAATAAGAAAATGAATATTATTGAAAAACTGCTAGCAGTTTCTCTCATCGCTGGCCATTTAGTATTTTTATTTTATGAAGGCGTAGCCAGATATAGTCATGGAATTTGGCTATTATCTTTTATCTTATGTTTACCTGTATTAAAAAATAAATTAAAATATTTTTATAAAAATAATATAATGTCACCTCAGAGATAATAAAAAGGCTTTGACGCAATTTTATGAATAAATATAACCATTTCGAAAATAGTGTTTCAGATATAATCAAAACTGAAGTCAACGAATCTAATTGGAAATTGATTAGAAAGCTTCATTTACCCGAAAAGTATAATGATCCTTCAGAAGAAGAGGTCAAAAAAGGAATTGTTTTAGATGTAGAGGCTACAGGATTATCTATCGGACATGATGACGTAATCCAGCTAGCTCTTTTGCCCTTTGAATATGAAACATCTTCAGGAAAAATTACACGAATTAATAAAGATAAAGCGTTTAACGGTATGAGAGAGCCTAGAGTTCCTATATCAGAAGAAGCCTCTCTAATCACTGGAATTACTAATGATATGGTAATAAATAAAACTATAAACGCCGAAGAAGTTGAGGAGATTATAAATAGTACAGATCTGGTCATAGCGCACAACGCAGCCTATGACAGGCCTATGGTTGAACAACATTGGGATTGCTTTAAAAATGTATCTTGGGCATGCACTTTTAGGTCTATAAATTGGTTAAAAGAAGGCTTTAGTTCTGCAAAGCTAGAACTATTAGGAATGAATTATGGATGGTTTTATACTGGCCATGATGCATTTAATGACTGTGAAGCTTGCTTAGCTTTATTATCTGAAACGCTTCCTAAAAGAGATGCAACTGTTTTCTCTGTGCTTCGAGAGTATGCTGCTAAACCTTCATACCTAGTCAAAGCCATAGATGCCCCTTATGATAAAAGAACTAAGCTAAGAAGAAGAGGTTATAGATGGAGACCTGCTGATCAAATAAATGGTAAAGTGTGGTGGACAGAAACAACGGAATATGAAGAAGAAATAAATTGGTTGAATAAAGAAATATATAAAAGAGAAATTAATATTCCAATAAAAAAGATTACAGCTTTGAATAGATACTCAGATAGAATATGGGAATAAACATAATCTTATTGGGGGTTATTTTTTAAAAACTCTATGTAAGCCAATACTTCATTCAATGAATCATCCTCAATGTCTTTGTAAGTCATATTAAATTTATTTTTGATACATAATGCTACGTGTGCATAAGGGTTTCTTCCTTTGGGATGATTGGGATGAGAAGGCAATTGGCCAGATAAATAATCTCCAGCCTCTTGAATACATTTCCATAAATATTTTGAATTAATTTCATTCATACATTTTATATATATCAAAAATTAATAACATAATAAGTTAAATTATATATATTATAATAAATATATAATTTAAGGCACCCGTAGCTCAACTGGATAGAGCGTTGCCCTCCGAAGGCAAAGGTTGTAGGTTCAAATCCCATCGGGTGCACCAATATTTTAGGAGTAAATATGAGTAATTTTCAAAAAGTAAAAGTTTTTATGGAAACCTTTGGACAGGAAGTTAAAGAAAAAACAGAATTCCCTGATACGCAAACTATCGAACTTAGATATGATTTAATTAAAGAAGAACTAGATGAATTAAGAGAAGCTATTGATCAAAAAGATATTATTGAAATAGCAGATGCGTTAACCGATATCCTATATGTTACTTATGGTGCTGGTCATGCCTTTGGTATTAATCTTGATAACTGTTTTAGTGAAGTTCAAGATTCTAATATGAGTAAATTAGATGAAAATGGAAGACCTATATATAACGAAGTTGGAAAAGTAATGAAAGGTCCTAAATATTTTAAACCTGATTTAAAAAAGATTCTAACTTAATACTTAATTATAAAATTTGTAAGGAATTAACAATGACTTTAATAAGATGGGCATTAGGAATAATTATTTTATCTGTAGACTTTCTCACTAGGCCAAAACCTATGAATAGAGATGATAAGACACAAGAAGAAATTAATAAAATAACAAAAAATATGAGCCTATACCAATATAAAGCTTGTCCTTTTTGTGTAAAAGTTAGGAGGAAGATAAGAAAATATTCTCTTAATATTGAGTTAAAAGATGCTAAAAATAATAACGCTCATAAAAATGATTTAAAAAATTTAGGAGGAAAATTAAAAGTTCCTTGCTTAAGAATAGAAAATAATAAAAATGATATTCAATGGCTATATGAATCAAAAGATATTATTAATTTTTTAGAAAACAAATTACATTTAGCAAATAATTAAAAGAGATAGAAAATGATAAATGAATTAAAAGAAAAATATTTTAATTTAAATGATATTAAAATATATGCAAAAGAAATTGGAGAAGGACCTCTGGTAATAATGGTCCACGGGTGGCCTGAATCTTGGTACTCATGGCGACACCAATTAAAACCTATTGCAGACTTAGGCTATAAAGTTCTAGCAATAGATGTTCGAGGCTATGGACAAAGCTCTAAGCCATATGAAGTGGAACAATATGATATGCTCTCTTTGGTAGGGGATATTATTAATATAATAGATGCAGAAAATAAAGAAAATGCCATCCTAATAGGTCATGATTGGGGAGCTCCTATCTGCTGGACAGCCGCAGCTTTACATCCTAATAAAATAAAAGCAGTAGTTGGTCTTAGCATCCCTCATGCAAGAAGAGGAAGTATTTCCAATATAGAATTATGGAGACAAATATATAAAGATAATTTTTTCTATCAAACCTATTTTGAAAAAGAAGGGATTGCTGAAAAAGAACTAGAAAAAGATATAGGATCTTCCTTAAGACAAATATACTATTGGATTTCTGCAGAAGGACATGATGCTAAGGTAAGGACAAACTTTGATAAAGATAGCGAATTATTAGACGGGCTTATTGATCCAAAACCCTTTCCTAATTGGTTAACTTCCGATGACTTAGATTTTTATATTAAACAATTTAAAAATAGTGGCTTTAGAGGTCCAATCAATAGATATAGAAACCAAGATAGAGACTGGGAAAAAATACCTGAATTATCTGATCTAAAAATTGAAGTTCCTAGCTTTTTTATTGGAGGAGGTAAAGATAGCGTCAGAAAATTTTTAAAAGGCCATGACATGTATGAGAACCCTGGAAAAAACTGTAGCAATTTTTATGGAAAATTAATTATTGAAGAAGCAGGACATTGGGTGCAGCAAGAAGCACCTGAAAAAACAACAGAAGGCATAATTGGCTTTCTAAAAAAATTATAAAAAAAAGGAAAACCCCTTATGATAATTTCAGATATTCGAACTCACCTTCTTTCTGTGCCATATGAAGATCCTCCTAAAATTGGTTTTATCGATATTGGCAATATAGATCTATTAATAGTAGAGATTGAAACATCTTCTGGATTAATAGGAATGGGTTATTTACATCCATTAATGGGTGGATTACAAACCATTGAAATGTGCATTCATGAAATGCTCAAACCTCTATTAATTGGAAAAAAAGCGTCAGAAGTAGAATCTCTATGGAAGGCAATGTGGGATCATACATTTATTCAAGGAAGAATGGGTATTAGTGTAATGGCGATGTCTGCACTTGATATTGCATTATGGGATTTAGTAGGAAAAAATAATGGTAAACCTCTATGGGAATTATGGGGCGGAAGCAATACGCCACTGCCTGTTTATGGATCAGGTTGCTATCGGGGTCTAGGTCATGATGGTATGATAGAAAAAGCTAAAAGATTTGTTGCAGAAGGTTATAAAGCTATAAAAATGCAAGTAGCATGGGGCTTCACACATGATGAAGATGTTGTAAATGTAAGAGATATGCGCCAAGAACTAGGTGATAATATTAAGATTATGATTGATGTTAATCAAGGATGGGATGTGGAAAAATCTATAGCATTTGGAAAAGCGATAGAGGGCTTTAATATAGAATGGCTTGAAGAGCCCGTTATGACAGATAATTTTGATGGGTATCATGAAGTGGCTAATGCTATTAGTACACCGCTCTCAACTGGAGAAAATCATTTTACTCATCATGACCTGATGCCCTTTATTAAAAGTGGAAAAGTTCCAACTCTTCAACCAGATATTATGAGAGGCGGTTATACAGAACTGAAAGTTATTGCTAACTTAGCCAATAAAAACAATATTAAAATTGCACCGCATCTTTTTATGGAACTGAGCACACATTTAAATGCATCAATTCCTAATGCTTCTTGGTTAGAGCATATGGGTTGGTATAATCATTTATGGGTAAATCCTATTATTCCTAAAGATGGAACAGCAACTCCTCCTAATATTCCCGGACATGGTATGCAATTTAAACCAGAACTGTTCAAAGAGTTTCCTTATAAAAAAATATAGCCTTGAAAGATTAGAAAGAGGGGCATACATTTAAAGTATTATTAATTAACGAAAGGAGGTGGTCTAATGTCTAGTGATATAAATCACAAAATAAGTATATTCAAAGAATTAAATAGACAGGAAGTAAACCTCAATAAGGCTACTTTATAGTTTAATTGAATATTACTTTTAAAATATCACGAAGGGAAGTACTCAGTACTTCCCTTTTTGATGATAACTAAGAAATGAAAAAATGAATCTAGAAAAAGTATTTAAAAATTTAATTTTAGCAAATATAGGTATATTTATCTTAATAATAGTTAGCGCATATTTTCAGAATAATCTTATATTAGAATATACAAAGAATCTAGAACCTGGTTTTTTTGATACACAATTTGGACTTGCATTAGTTTTATCAATTTTAATAATGTATGTGATTTCTGTTTATTGTCTTTATAATTTTAAGGCTATAGGAAAAAGTTTATTCCTATTCACAATAATCAGTTACATAATTTGCTTATACTTAGGAAAGATACAAATTATAGGACAGATAACTTATATATTACAATATCTTGCTACTTTAACTGATGGCGCTATTTTGACCTTATTATATTTTTCTCCAATAAAAGAAAAATTCCAAACTAGATAGGCTTCATAAACTTTAGTGTCATTCGATCACTTTCACCAATGGCTAAATATTTAGCTCTATCTTCTTCTCCAAGTCTAAGACTAGGTGGTAAGGTCCATACACCTTTAGGATGAATAGTTCCATCTTTAGGGTTTGCATTAATTTCACTGCTAGCTACAAGTATAAACCCTGCTTTTTTAGCATATTCAATTGTTAATTCTTCTGTTACATAGCCACTCTTCTTCATATTTTCTAGTGAAGAATCCGCTAGCGCTCTATGTTCCACAACTCCAAATATTCCCCCTGGCTTTAGAGCTGCATAGGATTTATTAAAAACATCCATTAATATTTCCGCTTTAAGCCAATTATGTAAATTTCTAAAAGTTAGAACCATATCTACAGATTCTTTTTCTGCTAAAGGATCGTTATTTAGTGACAGAGTTGTCATTTTCATTCCAGATAAAGTTTTACTATTTGCTCTACTCTTTGCATTTCTTTTTATGGCTTTAGGAGTCCAAGAACCATAATTAGGGTCAAAGTCTGCTCCTATAAAATTGCCTTCCGGCTCTAAAAATGGGTTTAATATTTCGCTATACCATCCTCTGCTTGGCCATAGTTCTATAACTGACATATTTGGTTTGATACCAAAAAAATTTAAAGTAGCTTTAGGGTTTCTATATTGATCTCTTTGCATGTTCTCTGAAGTCCTATCAATATTTTCAATTGCCACATCTAATGCATCTGCAAAAATAGACTTTGAATATAGTAAAAATACAAAACTCAAAAATATAAATAACTTTTTCATCTTTTTTTCCTTAACAATTAATTTTAATGCTCTACTCTAAATTACTAAATATATAGGAGTATAGTAAAATGAATCAAATGGAATTTAAAGGAAAAGTTGCTTTAGTCACAGGAGCATCTAGAGGTATAGGAAGAGCTATAGCCATTGAGCTAGCAAAAAATGGCGCGTCAATTGCAATTAATTATCATTCAGATATCAAGTCCGCAAAAGAAACTCAAAAATTAGTAAATAAAGCTGGTGTAAAATCAGAAATATTTAAAGCCGATGTATCAAAACAAAAAGATATTAAAAATTTAATAAAGAATACAGAAAAAAAATTAGGACCTATAGATCTTTTAGTTACAAATGCAGGTATAGCCATGCTCTCTAAAAATCCCCTAGAGTTAGATTATGATATTTGGAAAAAAACTATGGCAACTAATGTCGATGGAACGCTTTTACCCATAAAAGAAGTTTTGCCTGGAATGATCAAAAGAAAGTTTGGAAGAATAGTCTGTATCTCTTCAGTAGCAGGATTAGGTTTACGTCCCAACATGATAACTTACGGAACTTCTAAAGCGGCCGTCATAGCACTAGTTAGAAATTTATCATCTGCTGTTGCACCTCATGTAAGAATAAACTCCGTAGCACCAGGACTTATTGAAACAGATATGATTCAAGCCTTAGATAAAAAAGCAAGAAAAACTATTGTTGAGACTACTCCACTAAAAAGAATTGGAAAACCTCAAGATATTGCTAATACTGTTTGTTATTTACTATCTGAAAAATCAGACTTTACTACTGGACAAACTTTAGTTACCGATGGTGGCAGAGTTCCTCTTCCATAATATAATAAAGGTTAAAGTGTTTATAAAAATCAAATATTTTTTATTATATTCATTGCTGTTTTCAGTATGCTTTAGTGCATTCGCAAAAGATACTCCAGAAATACTGTCTACAACCAAAGTGATCATTACTGATGGTGACACGATTAAATTTAATAATAAAAAAATTAGATTGCACGGCATAGATACACCGGAAATAAAGCAGTTATGCAAAAATAAGGATGGTGAAGATTATAAGTGTGGGGTTAAAGCAAAACTCGCTTTAATTACTTTAATTTCTACCCATCAGGTAAGATGTAGTGTTCATGGAAAAGATAGATATAAGAGATTAATAGCCACATGCTTCGTTAAAAATATAAATATAAACGAATGGCTTGTTAAAAAAGGTTGGGCTCTAGCTTATAGAAGGTATTCTGAAGATTATGTTGATGAAGAGCTATTTGCAAAAAATAATAAGCTAGGTTTATGGAAAGGAGATTTTTTAGAGCCATGGAAATGGCGAAGACTTAAAAAATAATTCATATATTATTCTTCATGTACTATAGCAACAATATCTTCTGTGGGAGTTATCATTTCTTCAAAATAAAAGGTTAAATCCTGATTGTAATTAGGAGTTTGATAAAAGATGTGAGAAATAAAAAGAATAACTATTAAAAAAAACATTAAACCTAGACACATTTTATACATTACTTCCAAATCATTTCCTTCCAATTTTTATATCAAAAGCTAATCTAGACTTCTTATTAAAATATAGAATTATATTAAAATACTAATATGAATACTTAATGGGGAATTTATGAAGATTTTATATATTTGCATTAATCGGCTGTTAACCGATCGGTCATAAGCTCTAATCTTACCCGCGCCCATTTATTTGATTCCTATTTATTATTAGGTTTATTTATGGAATTAAAAGAGTTAAAAAATATTTATTTGTAGAAGAGCTAAAGTGAAATAGGCTATGGCTTCAAACAACATGATATATTCCTTTGATTATTGGTAAAGACCTAAGAGTATGTTTGGGGAGGGACAATATAAACAACTATACATACACTTAGGTCCTTATGGGGTTGACAAGTATAGTTATAGTTTAGAGATATTTGTATAGGCTTTAGAATTTATGGAGATTTTATGTATATAGCTTTTAAAAATTGTTCAGAATATTTTTTTTAAAGCTTCTGGTAAGAAAGTATCTCTTTCTGTTTTCCAATATGAATTAATTCCATTTATGAAAACTTCCGGGTCACCTATTATTATAACTTCATCCTTAGCTCTAGTTATTGCCGTATATAAAAGGTTTGT
>ENA-OWPI01001331-OWPI01001331.1-marine-metagenome-genome-assembly--contig:-NODE-1331-length-28049-cov-3.758008_pt1 | contig 28049 bp, 28 predicted proteins | sample MGYA00238138_ERZ651775 | MGnify/ENA primary metagenome ERZ651775 (study PRJEB26906, sample SAMN06265043) | marine metagenome | isolation source: Helgoland LTER site | place: Germany:Helgoland, sampling...
GTGGAAAAAATGAATTATGGTTTTCTTACAACAACTCGATTTGAGCAAGGAAAGGACCTGTGGATGTTATCGACAGGTACGGGACTCGCACCTTTTATTAGCATCCTTCATGAGTTGGAAACGTGGGAAACATATGAAAATATCGTGCTCGTATATAGCGTGCGAGAAGAGAGAGAGTTGGCTTACTTGGATACGATTAAGGGGTTTCAAACGCATGAATATTTTTCGGAATTCGCGAGCAAGTTAAGGTTTGTTCCCGTAGTCACCCGAGAGCCAGTCGCCGGTGCGTTACAAGAGCGCATACCCAACCTTTTAGAGAGTGGCGCCTTGGAAAGAGAGGTTGGCTTAAATCTAGATCCAGAGCGCAGCAGAATTATGATTTGTGGAAACCCTCAGATGTGTGATGACACGCGTGACTGGTTCACTAAACGAAACTATTTTGTTAGCCGCCGTGCGAAACCTGCCCACTTGGCACTTGAAAACTTGTGGTGATTATCTTGTGTTAAAAGCGGAGAAGGTGATGAACGAACAGGTGTTAGGAATTGTTCTGTTAGCGCATGGTGCGAAGAATCCAGTTTGGAGGGAGCCCTTCGATAAAATTCTGATGATCATGAGAGATCAGATTGGTGAATTGGTGTCACTTTCATTTTTGGATCACATGGAGCCAAGGCTCTTGAAGGCATGTCAAGACGTTATTGAGGCTGGCGCTACAGAAGTTGTTGTGGTGCCCCTGTTCTTAGGTTCTGGAGGACACGTCCGTAAAGACGTTCCTCAACTGGTCATTGAGGCAGCGAGAGAGATTGGTGTTTCAATTAAAACGACCGAAGCCATCGGCTCGCAACAGGCAATTTTGAGTGCGATTGCCGACAGTTCGTTAAAGCTGGCCTTTGAGGTAAAAAACTAATGCAGGGTCACGACGTTCATTACTTCTTTTTCTTAATGAATCATGTTAGGCACGTCGACCTATATGAGGTAATTGTCAGATGATGGATCGTGACTATCGCTTGAAAGAAATTATATCTGGTCTACAGATTGACACCCAGGCTATTCGAGCGGGTTCTGATCGATCCCCGGCGCGAGAGCATTCGGAGCCTTTGTATGCTACATCAAGCTTTGTATTCTCTGATGCGGAGACAATGGCCGATGCCTTTATAAATGAAAGTGGATTGTCAATTTACGGTAGGGTTGATAACCCGACCGTAGATGTTTTTTGTAAACGTCTAGCAATACTTGAGGGCGGAGAAGCTTGCGAGGCTGCTTCCTCCGGAATGGGCGCAATCTTGGCCACCATGATGGCGCATTGTCAGTCTGGTGACCGCGTCGTTATGTCGTGTGGTGTATTTGGTGCCACGATGACTCTATTTCAGAAGTTCTTTGTTAAATATGGCATCACGTTAGATCTGGTTACACCTACCAACCTGGATGCGTGGGAAGTCGCTCTATCTGTTCCAGCCAAAATTGCCTATTGCGAGACTCCCTCTAATCCTACGATGGATATTGTTGATATCTCGAGTGTGGCCGAACTATGTCGGAGGAATGACACTTTATTTGTGGTTGACAACTGTCTTATGACGCCAGTGTTGCAAAGGCCTTTGGATCATGGGGCCGATTTGGTGATTCACTCCGCAACGAAATACTTAGACGGGCAAGGGCGTGTATTAGGTGGCGCTGTTGTTGGCTCACAGCAACTTATAAATCCGATAACGGCATTTATTCGATCAGGTGGAGTGACAATGAGCGCTTTTAATGCTTGGGTTTTTCTAAAAGGGCTAGAGACTCTTGAGGTGCGCATGCAGTCGCATTGTGCTCGCGCGATTGAGCTTGCAACTTGGCTGGATGATCGTGCTGAAGTGGCAAGAGTGCACTACGCTGGCTTGCCTACCCATCCGCAGTCTGGATTAATTTCAAAACAAATGCGCGCCGGCGGTGGGGTATTAAGTTTCGAACTCAAGCGCCCGGGACGAGACTCTGCGTTTAGGTTTTTGAACGGAACGTGTATGATGTCGCTCACAGCAAATCTGGGTGATGTAAAGACAACGGTTTGCCACCCAGGAACCACTACACATGGTCGGTTGAGTCAGGCAGATCGTGACCTGATGGGGATTGGTGAGAATTTAATCCGAATATCGACAGGATTAGAAGCCATCGAAGATATCAAAGCTGATTGCGAGCGTGGGTTCCAGTCGTTGGGGTCTATTGATTCGCCGTCTCAAATTGGATCGGCAATGAATCCATCCTGTGAGCGTACGGATAAACCAAACAATATTTAGGGGTGATTTTTCTTAAACAATGAATTCTAAAAGAGAAAAAAAATGAGTGCGCCACGAGTCTCTTTTGAGTTTTTCCCTCCTAAGTCGCATGAGGCAGAGGTTAGCCTCTGGAAAACGCTTGAGAGGCTTGCGCCTCTCAAGCCGACGTTTGTCTCCGTAACGTATGGAGCAGATGGTTCAACAAGAGAGCGGACACACCGGGTGATTCAACGGATTTCAGTCGAAACAGATCTCAATCCTGTGCCTCATCTGACATGCGTCGGAGCAACTCGTGAAGAGGTAGATAGTCTGGCAGATGATTATTGGAGTGCGGGAATTCGCAAACTCGTAGCACTTAGGGGAGATCCTCAGGGAGGAGCTGAGGTGACTTATGTTCCCCATCGAGATGGATACGCGTATGGGTCTGACTTAGTGAAAGGGTTAATGGAAAAGCATCCTTTCGAGTTAATCGTCGGAGCTTACCCAGAAACTCACCCTGAGGCGATCTCAGAAGAGGCAGACCTTGAGAGTTTAAGACGTAAAGTTGATGCGGGTGCTAAATGTGCGATCACCCAGTTCTTTTTTGATGATTCTGTGTTCCTTAAATTTCGCGATCGTGTGGCATCTGCCGGCATAGAGGTGGAGTTGATCCCTGGTATTTTGCCCGTGACAAATTATAAAACACTCGTTCGTTTTGCTGAGTCGTGCGGGGTTTCACTACCGTCGTCTTTGACGAACCTTTTTTGTGGGCTGGATGATGATGTGACGACGAGACAGCATATTGCTGCACATGTCGCGGTCTCTCAAGTAGAGGCATTGAGCCGTGAAGGTGTTCGTGATTTTCATTTCTACACATTGAATCGAGCTGAGCTCAGCTTTACTGTATGTCACGCAATTGGCGTCAGAGGGGCTACATGAATCGGTCAGAACGTATTAAATGGTTGCTCGATACCTTACCAAGAGAAATCGTAATTCTGGACGGTGGTATGGGCACCATGATTCAGGGTGCCGAATTGACTGAAAGCGATTATCGAGGAGTTCGTTTCGCTAACTATCCCAGTGATCTAAAAGGGAATAATGATTTATTGACACTGACGCGACCTGATTTGATTTCATCGATTCATCGTGCTTATGTGGATGCCGGTGCAAGTATTATTGAAACAAACACATTCAATGCCAATGCTCCGTCTATGTCGGATTACGGTATGGAAGATCTCGTCTACGAACTGAATTTGGAGGCGGCGCGCCTCGCACGCAAAGTTGCAGATCAGGATAGTACGCGCCCCATAATTGTAGCGGGTGTTTTAGGCCCAACAAATAGGACTTGTTCTATCAGCCCGAGTGTTGATGATCCTGGTGCGCGGAACATAACCTATGGGCAGTTGGTTGATACGTACGCTGAGGCTACGCGCGCCCTAATTGAGGGTGGCGCTGATTTAATTCTCGTTGAAACTATATTCGATACGCTGAATGCGAAAGCTGCACTTTATGCGATAGATTTGGTCGCCGAGGAGTCTGGCATACCAATTCGCATTATGATCTCGGGAACAATTACTGATGCATCAGGCCGAACTTTATCAGGGCAAACAACTGAGGCTTTCTGGTTTTCGGTACGTCACGCTAAACCACTCACGATAGGTTTGAATTGTGCGTTGGGGCCCAAAGAACTTCGTCAATTTTTGGCGGATCTAGCTCGTGTTGCTGATACGTTTGTGTCCGCTCATCCGAACGCAGGTTTGCCTAATCAGTTCGGCGAATATGACCTAGAGCCAGGAGAAATGGCTGACATTGTGGCTGAATATGCGCAAAGCGGATTAGTCAATATCGTTGGAGGTTGCTGTGGCACGACACCTGAACATATTCGGTTGATTGCTGAACGGGTGAGCGGGAACGCTCCACGCGTGGCGCCTGATTGTGATCAATTTATGAAATTGAGTGGTTTGGAACCATTCATAGCTGACAAGACAACCGGTTTTATCAATGTGGGTGAGCGAACAAACGTGACTGGCTCTGCAATGTTTAAGCGTTTGGTACTTAATAATCAGCTCGATGACGCGTTAACAGTAGCAAGACAACAAGTCGAAAATGGTGCCCAGATCATCGATATAAATATGGATGAAGGCATGCTTGACTCCCAAGCGGCGATGGTCACTTTTCTTAATCTCATTGCGTCAGAGCCTGATATTTCTCGCGTACCTGTGATGATCGACTCCTCAAAATGGGATGTGCTCGAAGCTGGAATGCAATGTGTACAGGGTAAAGGCATCATCAATTCAATTTCATTAAAGGAGGGAGAAAAACAGTTTTTAGAGCAAGCGCGAAAGATTCGCCGTTATGGCTTTGCCGTCATCGTCATGGCTTTTGATGAGCAAGGCCAAGCGGATACACAAAAACGTAAACGGGAAATTTGTCAGAGGTCATACCAGTTGCTGACCGAGAAGGTAGATTTTCCACCTGAGGATATCGTATTCGATCCAAATGTGTTTGCTGTTGCGACGGGGATAGAAGAGCATGATGGATATGCGCAAGATTTTATTGCGGCTTGTCACGATATCCATAAGTATTGTCTACACAGTTATATTTCCGGTGGCATATCGAATGTATCTTTTTCATTTCGAGGTAATAACCCTGTTCGCGAGGCCATGCATTCTGTATTTTTATATCATGCCATTCGCCAAGGTCTATCGATGGGTATTGTTAACGCTGGGCAGTTGGCAATCTATGAAGATATTGATTTGGAATTACGTGATTTAGTTGAAGATGTCATTCTGAACCGTCGTAGCGATGCGACTGAACGATTGGTTGATGCAGCGCCGCGTTTCGGTTTGGTCGAAGAAGTTGAAGATGAAACGGTTGCAAAATGGCGAAGCACCTCCTGTGAGGATCGATTATCTCATGCGTTGGTCAAGGGTATTGATACCTATGTGGTTGAGGACACGGAGGAGGCTCGATTGAAGGCTGCTCGGCCCTTACACGTCATCGAAGGTCCCTTGATGAATGGTATGAATACCGTAGGCGATTTATTCGGTGCTGGAAAGATGTTCCTGCCGCAGGTAGTCAAATCTGCCCGAGTTATGAAGAAAGCGGTTGCTCATTTGATTCCTTACATTGAGGAGGAGAAGGAGGCAGCTGGGGATATGAGCCGAGAGCACGGCGTCATCATCATGGCAACAGTAAAGGGTGACGTACACGATATCGGTAAAAATATCGTCGGCGTTGTTCTCCAGTGTAATAATTTTAAGGTAGTTGATTTGGGTGTAATGGTGCCTGCTCAGAAAATATTGGATGCAGCACGTGAGCATAATGCCGATATCATTGGGTTGTCTGGCCTCATTACACCATCGCTCGATGAGATGGTGACAGTTGCGTCTGAAATGGAACGACAAAATTTCAATATTCCGTTGTTAATTGGTGGGGCGACTACAAGCCCTGCGCACACATCAGTCAAAATTGATCCAGCATATTCACATCCTGTCCTATATGTGAAAGATGCGAGTCGAGCGGTTGGTGTGGCGTCAAAGCTCTTGAGCGATTATCGAGAAGATTTTTATAAGGAGATACAGGCCGAGCATGATCGAAAACGACAAGTTCATTCTGGTCGGTCAGCGAAAAAATTATTGTCGATGTCGGACGCAAACTCGAAGGGCGCAGCACTCGTTTTTGATGCTACCACTATATCGGTTCCCAAAGTATTGGGTAGGCAAGTGTTACGCGATTATTCCGTTGAAAAGTTAGTAGAAACGATTGATTGGATGCCGTTCTTTAATGCATGGGAGTTCAGTGGAAAATTTCCGGACATTCTCAATGACCCGATTAAAGGGTCAGAGGCGCGTAAGTTATTTAATGATGCACAGTCAATGTTGACTCAAATTATTAGTGAGAAGTGGTTGAGAGCGGATGCTGTTTTTGGTTGTTTCCCTGCATATTCGAAGGGTAACAGCATCGTAATACTCGACCCCAATGATGATGATCGGGAGATTGCCCGCACCCATTGGCTAAGGCAACAAAGACCACTGCCTGATGGTAAGCCGCAGTTATGCCTGTCTGATTTTATTGCTCCGAAAAGTGCCGGAATTATTGATTATATTGGTGGCTTTGCCGTCACAACAGGACACGGGATTGAAGAGCATATAAAACGTTTCGAAGCGGATCATGATGACTACAGCGCTATTTTACTGAAAGTTCTGGCTGATCGTCTCGCTGAAAGTTTCGCTGAGCACTTGCACCAAAGAGTGCGTACTGAATTTTGGGCCTATACCACCGAAGAAAAACTAGATAATGAAGCACTCATTCGTGAGCAATACCGTGGAATACGTCCTGCGCCTGGGTACCCATCTTGTCCAGATCACAGAGAAAAACTCACCCTTTGGGATTTTCTGGATGTAGAGGCTGGGACCGGAATCTCATTAACTGATAGCCTTGCCATGTGGCCAACTTCATCCGTTAGTGGATTTTATTTCGCTCATCCGGACGCGCGCTATTTTATGCTCGGGACCATTGGCGAAGATCAAGTGTCGGCATATAGTCAGTCGCGGGGAGAGGAAAAAGGAGAGAGTTTAAAATGGCTCTCACCAGTGTTGGGTTGAGCTCTACTTGTAATTTTCACGTCTATCTGAAAATGTGCGTACGCGCTTCCTCCACGCTTTATACGAGCCAGTCTTTAAATTACTTCGCATCAGCGCTTTGACTTCGCTTTCACTGAGGCCGTGAACCTCCTTGATGTTCTTGAAGCTTGCGTGATCAGATAGAGCCATTTCGATAATTTCACTCTTATCACTTTCTGATAAATTTTTTTTCATTGATTTTAATGTAAGTCGGTAATTCTGAGATTTAGGGTCGTCTCCTGATAAACGGTAATTGCATAAACGGGGCTATTGAGTTCCCAAAAATTTATAACGTTTATTTGGCTGATCGGGCAGCATTTAACCAAGCGTCGAAGGTTCTTTGATTAGCTTTAATCCAGGAGTCTGCGTGACGTTCTGCTGCTTCCCAGCCGCCTTCACCCTCCTTTTTCATTATAAGATTTTGGGCAGAGATATCGTTTACTGATAGTTTCATCACCTCAAAAAGCTTTGCGGCTGCGGGATTTTTTGTAATGAATTCTTTGTTTGCAATAATCATTTGTGTATTCGCTTCAAATCCATAATTCTTACCATTTTTAAGTTCTGTGTTGACATTGTTTGGGTGGGCTGAAAAGGGTACTTCAAGCCAGGTGACGTCTCTCCCAGGCACTAAAACGCCAGATACCCAATAAGGGGTCCAGGTGTAGTACAAAATGGATTCACCTTCTTTGTATCGTGTGATTGTGTCGGCGATAATCGCTGAATACTCGCCCTGATTGTGGGTGACTGTCGATCTAAGATCAAATGAATCCATTTGATGTTCAATAACACGCTCACAACCCCAACCAGGAACGCAGCCAGCTAGATCGGCTTTGCCATCATTATCTGCATCGAAAAGTTTCGCTATTTCAGGGTCGGTTAATTGTTTGATGTTGGTGATGTTATATTTATCTGCAGTTTTTTTATCGATTAAATATCCCTGCGCGCATCCCGAAATGTATTGACCAGAGCGACTTAATTTATCGTCGCCTCCAGCTTCATTAAAGAATGATTGATGCAGTGGATTCCAGTGGTCAGCCATGAACGTAATGTCGCCATTGGCAATAGCGACATGGAGTACAGGATATCGAGTGTGTTGGACGCTTTTAACATCGTATCCGAGTTCCTCTAGAGCTTTGATTATTATAATGGTTTGAAAGTTTTCGCCATCTATATTTTCTTGCCCCGGTTGAATCACTATTCCGTTCCCCGGCATAAGGCCATCAGCTGCCGCGTGATGTGAAAAAGAGCTAAAACTAATTATCGCCGCAATAAAAGCTCCAATGTATCGAACGGTTGTCGTTGATTTCATAGTTAACCTTTTCTTGATCATTTCAATTAATGTGGATGACATATCAGTTTATAGTCTCTAGCGCTTCTTTAATAATATTCTTCGAGCTACGCCGATAGGTCCAGCTTGATACCAGTGCCGAATATCTTTAATACGTTTTTTCTCTCCCATAGTTTGTGTAATTCGGTCCAGCACAATAGCGAGTAGTACGATACCAACACCCCCGACGGTTGCTAGGCCCATGTCAAGCCTGCCAATGCCTCTCAATACCATCTGACCAAGCCCGCCAACCGCGATCATCGAAGCAATCACGACCATGGAGAGGCAAAGCATAAGCGTTTGATTAACTCCTGCCATGATTGTAGGCATAGCTAGCGGCAGTTGAACTTTAAGAAGTAGCTGATTAGAACTCGCACCAAAAGAGCGAGAGGCTTCAATTAAGTCGGCTGGGACTTGGCGAATCCCTAGGTTTGTTAGCCGAATCATCGGTGGTAGGGCAAAGATAATTGTTACAACTACACCGGGTACGTTACCGATACCAAATAGCATAACAATCGGAACAAGGTAGACAAAAGCCGGTGTGGTTTGCATTGCATCCAAAATTGGACGGAGTGCGGCAGCGGCCTTATTCGATCGAGCCAGCCAAATGCCGATCGGAAGTCCGATGAGTAGACTAAAGATGACGGCTGTAAGAACCAACGATAGGGTCACCATTGCCTCTGACCACACACCAATTAGACCAATAAAAATAAACGCTCCAAATGTTCCGGCAGCAAGTTTCAAAGTTGTCAGTTGCCATGCGAAAAGGCTAAACGCAATAATCAGCAGTAGGGGCGATGCCCCTAATAGACCTCCTTCTATTGTTGATAGTATGGCGTCAACTGGGACGCGGATAGCTTGAAACGCGGGCCGAAAATTAGCAACTAGCCACTCCAGTCCAATTTCTGTCCATTTATCTAGTGGTATCGAGGTCTGGACAAAAGGATCGAAGAGGTTAAAGTTTTTTTCATCGGTCTCGTTTGATAAGAGCCATTCTGGACTTGAGTTTTGTACGCTGGAGTCAGATGAGTCCCAGGCATCAAGCGGTGCATTGCCGTCGCCTTTTGTAATCCCTTCGAGTTGGTCTCCCCAAGGATCTTTGACTTTATTTGGGCTTACTAAATTTGCGTCTGTTTGATCAGCCATTTTTTTTCTCTAATTTTTGATCCAAGGTGTTGAGTAAACTTGTTTTTGTGATGCACCCGATGTACTTGTTTGATTGATTGATCACTGGAACGCCGTAAGTTGAGCACGAAACGACGCTAATCAAATTTCTCAGTGAGGTGTCTTCGTGCAAAGTCTCGACTTTGGAGACGACCGCCTTCTCTATCCCTTGGTCCGGGTCCTTAGTTATGGCTTGTGTCAAGCTCAATTCCGTTACCGCACCGACTAGATTGTCCTCTAGATCGAGTACATAGCCAAAGGAGTTATTGGTCTCTTTTAATCTTTTTAAAATTACGTGTAATTTTTGCTGATCGTTTCGAATTACGGCAACTTGAGAGTTAATCGCGATATCTTTGGCAGTTAGGATATGAGCTGTATCAACGCCTCGAAAGAATGAAGCAACGTAATCATTAGCCGGGTTTTTTAAAATCTCCTCGGGAGTTCCAGTTTGGATAATCTGTCCACCATCCATAATTGCAATTCGGTCGCCAATTCGCATTGCTTCATCTAGGTCATGCGTAATAAATACGATCGTGCGACGTTTTATTGCTTGAATTTTTAGCAGTTCATCTTGCATTTCTGCCCGGATGAGTGGATCAAGTGCCGAGAATGCCTCGTCCATCAACATGACAGATGGATTACAGGCGAGTGCCCTTGCGAGCCCAACTCGTTGTTGCATTCCACCAGAGAGTTCATCAGGGTAGTTTTGAGTGAACGCTTCTAACCCTACTTGAGTTAGTGCTTCTAATGCCGTTGCGCGTCGCTCTTTGATGGGTATACCAGCTAATTCTAAGCCGAATGCCGTGTTGTCAATAATGTTCATGTGTGGCATCAATGCAAATGATTGGAACACCATATTGACTTTTTTGCGCCTGAATTCTATTAATTCCTCTTTTGAGAAACTCTGAATATCAACACCATCAAAGTAAATTTGGCCGCATGTGGGTTCGATTAGGCGGTTTAAGAGTCTTACTAAAGTAGATTTTCCTGAGCCAGAGAGACCCATCACAACGAAAATTTCGCCGTCATTGATAGAGAAGTTAGCGTTACAGACACCAACGATGCTATCAGTTTTTTTAAGAATTTCGTCTTTAGTCAGCCCCTTCTCTAAAAGATTGATGACTTCTTGATGCAAATCGCCGAAGATCTTGTAGATATTCTCTACGATAATTTTTTTGGGTTTATCAATCGATTGATTATCGTGGCTCATGTGCGACTAACGTGGTCCCGAGGTTGTTGTGGTTTGTATTTAACTTGAAATTTTTCTAACTCCTACCAGTAATCAAAGGATAACCAATCCAGGATTATTTTGTTTAACGTAATGAGTTGTATGGTTTGCAGGGCTTGGGTATCAATCTTACCGATGTTGACTGTGTGACTTTGGGTGTAATACGCAAGTAACCATTAGCGAGAGGTATAAAAGTGGCTGGAACGTTAATTATTAAGTTTTGTCACACAAACCGTGTATCTTCACGAACACGTAATGATGAAAACTAAAAAGCTGCTATGGAACCTATTATTGACATTCAAAATTTGACAAAAAAATATGCTGATGGGTATCTCGCTCTTGATAATGTTTCTGCTCAAATTGCTGCGGGTGAGATTATTGCTTTGTTGGGGCCTAACGGTGCGGGAAAAACCACTCTAATTTCAATAATTTGTGGACTTACAACAATTACTAAGGGCACTGTAAGTATTGATGGATGTGACGTCGTCAGTGAATACCGCAAAGCACGTTCCATTATTGGGTTAGTTCCACAAGAATTGATGTTGGAACCGTTTGAGACGGTCCTAGGGACGGTCAAGCTGTCACGTGGCCTGTTCGGTCAGAAGGCAGATCCTGGTTATATCGAAAAAATACTACGTCAACTTTCGTTATGGGATAGAAGAAGTACGCAAATTAGAGAATTATCGGGTGGAATGAAGCGCAGGGTGCTTATAGCGAAAGCGCTCAGTCACGAGCCTAGAATTCTTTTTTTAGATGAGCCAACCGCAGGTGTAGATGTAGATATGCGTCGGGAAACGTGGGAGGTTATCAAGGATCTAAAGCGAAGCGGCGTGACAATAGTTCTAACAACTCACTACATCGAAGAGGCTGAGGAAATCGCAGATCGGATTGCGGTGATTAATAGCGGTAGAGTCCTTTTAATTGAAGAGAAAACTGAATTAATGAAGCGGCTCGGAACGAAGCAATTATCGATTGATATCAATCAACCGATCTTTGAATTACCCCTAACGCTTGCTGACTGCGATATCCAAATCGAAAATAATGGAACACGACTGATATATAAGTATGACGCCAGCATGAAGCAAGCCGGCGTGACTGCTGTTTTATCAGCATTAAACGAGGCGGGTGTATCAATCTTAGATCTTCAAACTTATCAGAGTTCTTTAGAAGATATTTTTGTAGGTTTAGTGGCTGAGGAGACGACTTGAATATTTATGCCATGAAAGCGATTTACCATTTTGAAATGGCTCGAACGTTCCGCGCTCCCTTGCAGTCCATTGCTTCCCCTGTTATTTCAACCATATTGTATTTTGTCGTTTTTGGTTCGGCGATAGGGAGTCGGATGGCCATGATCGACAGTGTGCCATATGGAGTGTTTATCGTGCCAGGACTGATCATGCTTACAGTAATCATGCAGTCAGTTGCGAACGCATCTTTCGGTATCTATTTCCCCAAATACCTCGGAACAATATATGAACCGCTTTCAGCGCCTATTTCTCCTTGGGAAATGGTGGTTGGTTACGTTGGTGCAGCAACGACTAAATCAATTGCGCTCGGCTTGATTATTCTTTCAGTGTCCTACCTATTTGTTCCGGTAACGGTGGAGCATCCGTTGGTGATGCTGCTTTTTCTGTTCCTCACGTCTGTAGCTTTCAGTCTTTTAGGTTTTATTATCGGAATATGTGCACGAAATTTCGAGCAATTGAATATTGTGCCGACGTTGATTCTGACTCCGCTTGTTTTCCTTGGTGGTAGTTTTTACTCTATAAAAATATTGCCAGAAGTTTGGCAGACGATCACCTTGTTCAATCCTGCGGTGTATCTGATATCAGGTTTTAGATGGGCTTTTTTCGGTGTATCGGATGTGCCCGTTGGGCTTTCATTAGTCGCTATCGGACTATTTAGCGCCATACTTTTTGCAATCGTTACCTGGATATTTTCATCTGGGTACCGACTGAGAAACTAGTAGAGCTCAACTGAAGATTCGTCGAATCCTTAGCTTAACTGTGTTGCACCGCTCAAATATAAACGCTATATCTCGTTGTAAGCGTGCATATTTGCTGTTAAAAAAATGTTACCTTGATGTCATTTCCTGATTAAGTTGTTTATCAGCTTAATAAAGTATCGTTAGAGTTTCGAAATGGAGCGGTTATGACAAAAAAATCAATCAGCGCTCTCGCTGGTTTGGGTGGTGTGTCTGAAAATGACTCTGAGCTAGCACGAAGTTGGAGTGTTCGTTTCGATAGATTGATGATTCTCTTGGCGATTGTGATGATGCCTTTCCTGGTGGTAATCGCGGATGAGACTGTGGGCGAGCAGTCCGAGCGTTTGCTTAATGTTCTAGAGTGGGCAGTTTTGATTGTTTTTACTTGCGAATTTGTAGCCCTAGTGATGCTAAGTAACCAACGATCTAGCTACCTTTCCAATAATTGGTTAAATCTTTTAATTATCGTTGTCGCCGCTTTGAGCTTATCTGGGTTGATGCACGGAGTTTGGCTTGCTGCCGCTCGTATCCTTAGAATAATGTCAATATTATTTTTGACAGTAAGAGGATTACTTTCCACTGGTCGATGGTTCTTGGCGAGGGGTATTCCTTTAGCTATAGGATTTGCTTTAGTTGCTTGGTTGCTCTCCGGTTTGGGATTTTTTCTTCTAGAGCCAACTATCGATTCATTTGGAGGGGGGTTATGGCTTGCTTTTGTGTCCATGTCTACGGTTGGATATGGTGACTTGGTGCCGACGACTGTTCCCTCACGGTTGTTTGCTATCATCATGGTGTTTGTTGGGTTTGGGCTATTTTCGATGGCAATTGCTGCAATATCAGCTTATTTCGTCGGCGAGGATGATAAGCTCGATAACGATCGAATTCACGAAGATATTGTCAATTTGCGATCTGAAATAAAACAACTTCGTGAGGAGTTAAATCAGCGTCGACCTTGAAGCCTCAACATTTTGGCCAGAGAATTTTGGCGAAAAATGCTTGATATGTGTTTGGTCTATTCAGGTTGAGAGCTAGACACGTTGAACGTTAGAAAGATGGAACGTCGTTACTCTAACTGATGTTCGGTAGTACTTAGCCCATAATGTATTGCTCAAGCTGCTTAATCGTATGCTGTTGATCTGAAATCATCTCACGCACGACGTCTCCAATGGAAATAAGTGCTAAAACAGTTTTTCGATCGATGACGGGAAGATGCCGTACGCGTTTGTCAGTCATCAATGCCATGCATTCGTCCGCCGTCCGATCGGCGGTCACGCAAACAACTTTGCGAGTCATGACGTCAGAAACGAACGTTAATTTTGATGTTTTTCCATCTAGAACAATTTTTCTTGCATAGTCGCGTTCCGAGAATATGCCTACCAACCTTTCCTCTTCCAACACGATGAGAGCACCAATGTCATGTTCAGCCATTTTGCTGAGCGCGGCATAAACTGTTTCTTCCGGCCCAATCGACAGAAGCCTGTGTGCTTTAGCATCAACTAGTTCTCTGACAGTTTTCATAGTGCCCTCCCAGGTTACTCACATACGATCAGTATCTGATTGGAGACGAAGATTTGTCAATGCTTTATATTGTTTGATTTTCTTTCTTGTTTTTAAGATATAAAAAGCTACTCTGTCTCATCGACTAATCCGGATAGTTTTGCGCGTTGCCGCCACAGCTCTCTCGCCCTGGCTTGCATATCAATAAAGGAGTCAGATTCATCTACAATTTCCATACCAAGCATTGTCTCTACTAAATCCTCCATGGTTGCAAGCCCTAGTGGGTCCCCATATTCAGTAACTATAAGTGCCATCGGGTATCTGTCATCTACCATGGTTTGCATCAAGCTCGGTAGGTCTTTAGTCCCAGGAATGCTTAATAATTCACGTTTTAAAGACTTAATTTTCTGCTGATTATCGCCACTAACTGCTTGCTGATAAAGGTCATCTTTTCTTACAAAGCCTACGATGTCATCCGGCCCTTCATTAAAAATTGGGATTCGTGAAAACTTTATTACTGGTCGAGTTTTGACGGCTTGCTCGATCGTCAGATCAGCGTGTAGCGAGGTTATTACCGTTCTTGGCGTCATAACGTCCTGAGCAGTCAGCCCCCTGAAGGCAAACATGGAGGTTAATGATTGAGCCTCTTTTATATCGAGAACGCCTTCGCGTTGACCAACCTTTATTAAATGTCGGAAGTCTTCTCGGGAAACCATAGGTTCATCTGTAGCAGGAGACAGCCAATTGGTGAGACGCTCTGTGCATATCACTAATGGGTACATAGCCGATTGGGTGATTTTTAGCAAATGTCCACACACGGGCGCTAACTCTTTGCAGTACCTCGCGCCTAGTGTTTTTGGAATTATTTCCGACAGCACCAAGATAAGGAGCGTGAGGATCGCAGATATAACGCCAAAGTAAATATCACCAAACAGTTCGGTTGCCTGCGCACCAGCCCCGGCTGCACCAACGGTGTGGGCTATTGTATTAAGAGAGAGTATTGCTGCTAATGGCTTACCGATATCTTGTTTGAATTGCTGCCAACGTTTAGCTACACGTGGTTTTGTCGCTTCAATGCTCGCGAGGTACGTCGGCGTAAGTGACAAGAGCGTTGCTTCTAGCAATGAGCACATAAATGAGACGCCGAGTGCCAACGCGACATACGCAAGAAGTAAGGTCATTAACTTATGGATCTTTCAGGATTTTTATCCATTACGTTATATTAGTTTAAGTGTTGCTCAAACCAAAATATGGCCTCTTTTATTGCTACGGTTAAGCTTGCACCATCGTAGATGGAGTAGTGTGTAGCTCCAGGAACGACTGTATATTTTGTTGGCGAAGGAGCTCGCTTATGCGCGACCAGTGCAGTTTTACTGTTATCGAACAGTTCCTCGTTCTCTGCGACTAAAAAAAGGCTCGCGCAGTGTTCAAGAAGACTCGCGTCATTTCTTGGATTGAACAAAGCAAGTCGCTCCCAAATCATACCTCCGCTTAAATTTCCGATTTCTTTCTTGAATGGTGCGGGATAACCGCGTATTCCACGCGCACGCTCTCCGCCGATTTGGAGCCAACTAGTCTGAGGACTGCCTGGCCAACCTACAGGGGATACTTGACTAACGAGTGCTTTTATTCTTGAGTCTCGTGCGGCGACATAAACAACAGTTCCTCCCGACCAGCTTGTTCCCCATAATCCAATTTTTCCAACATCCACTTTTGGATGAGTGGCTAGCCAATTAACTACTGAGAAGTAGTCCTCAGCTTGATCGATGGGATCAACGACGCCTTTATATTCGATTAGTCTGTATTGGCCATCATCAGCAGATCTAACTTGCACCATTCTGCTATCACTTTCGCCCCATCCTCGGTAATCGAAGGAAACAACCAGAAATCCTGCTGCTGCAAATTTTGATGCGTACCGAGCTAAATGCGCCGATTTACCTCCCCAACCGTGAGCCATTGCAATAGCCGGAAGCCTTAGTGTGATGTCATCAAATTGAGGTGTGTAAACAGTTGCGCTTATTCGGGTGCCATTACTCAAAATATTGGTACTAGAGACCTCTACAGACAAACCGGTTTTAGCGGTTGTCTGAGGAAAAGCTATGCCAACATATGTCACAAAAAAAGTAATGAGTACGCAAATTCTGGCTGATATGGAGTTCATTTTTATTCGCCTATTCTTTCCCCGTTTTTGAATATTCCGCTTTCCCACTCTGATATTTCGCCAGTTTTCCAATAACTCACCCACCGTCCTTCTTGCTTTCCGTTTATGTAATTACCCTTTGATCTCAATTGGCCGTTATCCCAGTAGGTAATCCACAGACCGTCTTGTCTACCCTCTCTCCAACTTTCTTGGCTCCATAAGTTACCGTTGTCATAATAATAGAACCAAGAGCCAGTTTGTTTGCCTGACTTATAAACGCCTTTGGACGACAGCTGTCCATTTTTCCAGTAAGCAACCCATGGACCCTCTTGTTTTCCATCGACAATGGATCCTTGCCTACGTGTGTCGTCAAGCTTTCCGGTGAAGGGAGTGTTTGAGGACCTCTCATAAAAAAGACCATCACGGAGCACCAGATTTTCCATGGACTCGCTCCAACTTAAAGTTGGGGCAAGTACGAGCAAAGCGAGAGCGATAATAAATCGTGTGTTCATTTAACAATATTAATATGAATTAGAACTATGGTATTCAAAAGATAATCAGTTTTGCATTGTTTATAACTAAATTTAAAAATGATGTAGCGAGTATGAGTGATTTCGGAACTACCTTATTTGACAATTAATATTCTTGTAAGCAAAGCCGAGTTTTTATATAAGTCCCTGAGCCACAAGAAAAATCAGCGGTATCATTACCGCTGTAACGAGGCCACTTAAACCCATTGCTACCGCGGCGAAGACGCCCGCTTCATCATTCTTGGACATAGCGCGAGCTGTGCCAATACCGTGACTAGCAAGTCCAAAAGCGAAACCGCGTGCAGCCATATTTTTTATTCGGAACAGGTCTAAAGTGAAGGTGCCTAGCGCAGCGCCAACAATACCTGTGACAATCGTGAGTATTGCCGTAAGGGATGGGACGCCGCCGATAATTTCTGATATACCCATCGCGATCGGAGCTGTAACATTTCGTGGCAGCAAAGTCATAATTGTTTGAATGTCTAGACCAAGAAGCCACGAAATTCCATATGTCGCACTAATAGCAAAAAATACCCCAAGTAATACAGACATTAATATTGCTTTTTTTGCACGTGAAACAATATTCCAGTTGAGATAAATTGGAATCGCCAAGGCTACAGTCGCTGGTCCTAATAAAAAATGAATAAATTTCGCACCTTCGAAATAGCGTTCATATTCAACTTCGAAGCATATTAGGCAAGCGCTAACTAGTATGATGCTAACGGCTACGGGATTTAAGATCGGAAATAAATTACAAGCTCGGTAGGCTTTGTCAGCGAGAAGGTATGCGCCGATCGTAAGTGTTAGCCAAAATAGTGGTTCTGCCTGGAGATAAACCCAGACTTGATAGAGTCTGTCGACATCAGTCATCGAATTTTTCGCCACTGATTCTTGAAAAAATAAGTGATGTAAAAATCATCGTGCTCATCGTTCCTAATATGATAACCACTAGGATTCTGAGTAATTGCATCTCCAGTAGCTGGAGGTGCATGACCACACCGACGCCAATCGGTACGAAAAGTAAAGATAGGTATCCGAGAAGCTTTTCAGACGTATTAATGATCTCAGTACGAAGCGGTGCAAGGATATTAAGTTTTTTTGAATTCATCATCATCAATGTTAAGAGCATCAACATCAGTCCAATGACTGGCCCAGGAATAGCCAAATCGAAATATTTTTGTAGGACTTCACCGATTAGTTGTAAGACCAGAATTGTAAAGATTGCAGTTAGCAAATATTTTCTCCAGTTGCCAAGTAACGAGTATTCAGCAGGACATTATGATGCATGAACGATTTGCTGAGGACTTGGAGGGAACAGTAAGTGATTTAATTCACCTTTTCAATAAGAATTAATTATTAACTAATGCGTAAGGCGTTATCATCGGTCGTCATTAACTGATCGATGGATTGTGGGTTGTATTAGAATGCGACACTCCACTTTGAACTTTTCCCGACTAAGTAAAAAATCATGGCGCAAAAAGCTACTATTTATAAAGTTGAACTTTCAGTTTCTGATATGGATCGTCATTGCTATGGGACTCATAATCTTACTGTTGCAAAACATCCATCTGAGACTGATGAACGTTTGATCTTGCGTATTCTCGCTTTTGCGCTAAATGTGCGGGATCGACTGGAGTTTTCAAAAGGGCTTTCATCAGATGACGAGCCGGATATTTGGCAAAAAAGCCGAAGTGGCGAGCTTGAACTGTGGGTTATTTTAGGACTTCCAAGTGAGAAAATTATTCGGCAGTCTTGTGGAAGGGCGAACGAGGTCGTGATTTATAGTTACGGGGGCCGAGCGGCCGAGCTGTGGTGGGACAAAATCAAAAATACTGCGATGCGGTCTGACAATCTTCGTGTGGTTAACGTTTCATATCAAGATTCAAAGGAAGTTGGCCAACTATTAGATCGGTCCATTAAGATGCAGGTTAGCATTGAAGATAACGACGTGATGATCAGCGTTGGTGAAGCTGTTGTTTATATGGACCTGATCGAGTGGAGAGGGACTGCTGACTAAATTGTAGAGATCAGAAAGGACTATTATGAAATATGATGGAGGATGTTTGTGCGGCCAAACGCGTTATACGGTAATCGGGGATCCTATTCGAGTTCTTTATTGCCATTGTAATGATTGTAAGAAACAGACTAGTGCTCCTTATTCTGTTGTCGCAAGTTATGCGAAAGAGCAGATTACCTTCCAGAGTTCGAATTTTTTAAAAAAATATCATTCAGTCGGAGACTCAGGCAGTCCGGTTAAACGATCATTTTGCGGGCAGTGTGGATCACCTATTTTTTCTGAGATTGAGGCGGCACCTGACGTTATTATTGTGAAAGCGGGTACTTTTGATGATGCTTCTTGGCTAAAACCAAGCATGGAAATCTACACCAAGGATAAACTGAAGTGCGCTCAAATTGATCCATCAATTGATAGCTTTCCCGGACCTCGCCCACGATAACTCTAGGCGTTTCATCACAATCTTATACCAGCAATAGATGGCCTATCTATTAAGTCGGCTGATTCGACAAGTTTTGGGAAAGACTATGTGTAGGTGTTGATGCGTACCAGACCTGAAGCAGAGCTTTAAAGATTTATAGCGCCTATACGACGCCAATGTAATAAACGGTTATTAGCTGGCATCGCTTTATCATTGACTAAACTAAATTCATTTTGCTTCGCAAGAGAGTCAATCCACTCAAAATCGCGAATTCCGCTCTGAGGGTTTTGATTTTTTAACCATAGGTCGAATTCGGCATTGCTGTCAGCAGTGTACTTCCCAAGGTAATTAAATGGACCATAAATTATTAAATCGCTGGTTCGCTTAGTAGCTATATCAATCAGGCTAAAAAAATCTTCAACTTGATCCTTGGACATAATGTGTAGCGTGTTGCAAGAGTAAACGGCATCGTATTGCTGGTTTACGGTATTCATCGAAACGTCTAACTCTAGAGGCTTTGGCAGGTTACCTAGATTCGTATCATCAATCCAAGACTGGATGCCGAGCAAATTGCTGAAAATATCACTACATTGCCATGTGACCCATGGCATGTTTTTGGCGAAATGTACAGCGTGTTGTCCTGTGCCCGATCCTATTTCTAGCACGTGTTCAGCATTTTTTAGTATTGGGTTAATTGAAGCCAAAATCGGATCTTGGTTTCGTTCGCATGCTGGTGAGAATGACTTTTGCATATTTATTTAAATCAGGTTCATTGCGTAAATTGATTATCACACGCTACAAAGCTATTGCTTTTGATTTTAGAGTTTTAAGTTCCAAAGATTATGCGAATTGCTCAGATACATGTGCTGAGTGATATTAGTTGAAGTTGCAAAGATTACTGTCTGATGTGAAGTGGGTTGTCTTTGGTGTGCCCAGCAATTGAATTGCAATATAAAATTTTCAAATTAGTTTATTGATTTTTTTGTCGCTTGAGTTAGGGGATGTTGTCTTCAAGTTTGTTATTATCAACATTTGACCCAATAAGAGGATAGGCTAATATGTATATTTCCAATACTTCTCATGCGCATGTGCGTATTAGCTTATAGGGTAGTGGACTCATCACCTTGGTTAAATAAAAGTTGTAGTAATCATCGTGAGCGTAATCAATATCAAGTTAAGAGGGTAGTATCCCTCACGGATTCACCATTTTTTAAGAAATAAAAGAAGAGACTATGACATTAACGTTAACTGCAGAGGACTTACATCAATCATATCCAGAGACTCCTTCGGGTATGAGTGATAATGAATGGCATGCGCGAGTTGATCTAGCGGCGGGTTACAGACTTACGCACATGTACGGTTGGACCAGCGTTGTTTATAACCATATTACTTTACGTATTCCCGGCACAGATACTTTTCTGATCAATCCGTTCGGACTTCGTTACGATGAAATTACCGCCTCAAACCTTGTTGTAATTGACTTGGATGGCAATAAGGTCGGGAATGATGATGGATGGCCGGTCAACCGTGCGGGCTATCTGATTCATGCTGCGATACACAGGGCTCGACCGGATGATTTACATTGTGTGATGCATACTCACGAGCCGTTTAGCCAGAGCATGACCGCCTTAAATGTAGAGGTCGTTCCAATGGTTCAGGAGGCCTGCCAACTCTTCGAGCGTGTTGGGTACCATGATTTTTCAGGGATTGTTCTTGATGTTGGTGAACAAGAACAGCTTTGCAAATCCATGGGGGCAGTGAATCATACATTGGTTCTTAAAAATCATGGATTAATTACGGCAGGCTCATCTGTTGCGTGGGCTTTTATCCGGCACGGTGTATTTATTCGTAATGCCGAAATTCAATTGCGGGCTATGGCAACCGGTGGGGAGATAAGCGTTATTCCTGATGATATTATGCGACACACTCGTAATCAGTTTGAAGGAGGTGACGCGCAGGCGGGTGCTGCGGTCCGTCATCCAGAGTGGCCTGCCTACATCCGCCTACTTGACAAGATTGATCCTGAATGGAAGTGCTAGCGAACGTTTATACGACTCTGATTAAAACGACCTCTGAGCAAGTGTTTAGCAAATAACGTGACTGAGTCTTCTACTTGTTTTCGTCTTGATGTTTGAGTTCAGGTTCAGACACGATTCGTGTTTTGAAGTTTGCGGGTGAGACGATTTCCAGTACTTCGAAATCGGGAGAGCATTCAATCTCCCGGTGAGCAATCCAGGGGCGTTGGTTTATAGCATCTCCTTTTTTTATAGTGCGTACACCTTCGCCCTCGTATTCGAAAGTAGCGGAGCCATTTAAAACTAATACGAACTGGAATGAACATTCGTGAAGATGCCACTCTTGTACTTCGTCACTTTGTTTTTTCCCATTTGCCTTAATAATATGGGCAATATAGTCGCCATCAGTAGCCTCTATGAATCCAAGATCCCTATAATCAAATATCTCTCTTAATCCCGGTTTCCAATTCGCTTGATCTGCTTGTGAGTGAGTAAATTTCCAATTCTTTGATCTATCGTTATCCTTCATTGGTATTCCCCTTGATTTATCTGATTGAGTATATATAAGATTTTTTTCACGTTAAACGATGGTTACTCCACTATCCACGGGGATAACTTGTCCCGTTGTGATCGCAGATTCGTCCGAGCCAAGATAGACTGCTAGGTCAGCGATATGTATTGGCAGTCCGAGTCCTAAAAGATGAGTTTCCGAGACCGCTTTGATTTCAGGGCTAGCTTCTAAGAGTTTTTTGACTCTATCAGAAAGCGTAGTTGACGGCGCAATTGCATTGACGCGTATTTTGTCAGCAGCATACTCCGCTGCCATTGATCGCGTCATAGAGGCTACGCCGCCTTTCGCAGCGGTGTAACAGTCTCGCCCTGGAAGAGCCATTAAAGCAACGTTTGACGCCATATTGATTACTGATCCACCACCCGACCGAGCTATTTCTGGAATCCCATATTTTGAACACAAAAACGTACCAAATAAATCGAGTTTAATGCAACGCCAAAATTCCTCAATTGGTGCGTCTGTCACTGGGCCATCATTAAGTGTGGAACCTCCGGCGTTATTATGTAGGATGTTTAACTGGTTAAATCTTTCTAAGGTCTTTGCAATTACAGACTTCACGCTGTCTTCGTCGCTGACATCAGTTCGGATAAAATACGCATCTCCACCAGAGTCTTTTCCGAAAGAGCGCGCAGATTCAGCTGCTGCTTCTCCAACTTCTGGGTCAATTTCTGCGATTATTACTTTTGCTCCTTCTTGTGCAAAGCGTTCCGCAGTAGCGCGTCCAATACCGCCACCGCCGCCTGTAATTAATGCGACTTTATTTTTGAGTCTTAACATTTTCTCTCCATATATTTAATCAGGCTTTCCACCTGGCCATACTGGCGATCCTGATAATTGTTGCCATGCAACTTCCTCTTCAGACGCAGCTCGCGCTTCGGAGATATTTTTTTTTGTATCCCAATGAGCTGCAACATATCGTTTACCAGTTACATCATCAGCATCCTTGGAGCAAAGCCAAAGAGTGGGTGCCACCATTGCTCTAGGAGGGATCAACAGTTCTCTTTTGATATTAGTCACGGCAGGAACCATCGGAGTGTCACAGGGGCCACCAGGAACGACGACATTAACGGTTATCCCGTGCCTAGCAAATTCACCTGCATGGCCTGCGGACATTGCCTCTAATGCTGCTTTTGCGGGGCCGTATGGGTGAAACATTGGCCTTAACATGGTGAAGAAGCTGGTGGTAACGTTGATGATTCGTCCCCACTGTTTTTTTTTCATTCGAGGAATGACTGCTCGAGTTAAGTACCACGCGCCAGATAGATTAGTGTTAATGAAATGGTCCCAAGTCTCTGGTAGCAGTTCATCTATGGAGACGAGTTCGTCTAAATGATTTTCTCGGATCAAACCCATAGAAGCGCCAGCATTATTGATTAGAATATCTGTGGTCTCGGTTGAATTTATAGCTAATTGGCACGCTTCTGAACTAGATATATCCAGTACCATCGTATTTAGTTTGGATTGGTCATATAAGTTACGTAGTGCATCGAGCCCATGTTTATCAATATCCGCAGCATCTACAAAACATCCAGCTTCTAGAAGAGCTCCCACTAATTCGCGACCTATACCGCCAGCAGCACCGGTGATAAAGGCTCGTTTTCCAGATAAGTTTGTCGACATACTTTCAGTCTATCATGGTAGTGCTCACCAATTGGACCGCGTTATAAACTGAGGTATTTTTGATCGCTATGGGAATCTTGATCTACGTGTCGGTCAAGCGAAGGGACTTGAATTGGGGGTATAGTTTCTCTTATTAATGCTAGGGATCGCATCGGTTGAAGCGTTACTTAGCTTAACTTGTGACTTTTTAATTAATCGTTCGTGAGTGATGGCCTGTTAATAACAGCGTGTATTCATATGATAAATTTTAGGAAGCGACATTTTTTATCCCAACTTACGGGCTTAGCCGTTTGTTCTGTGGCCAATGGCGTTCAGGCTCGGGTAACACCGTCGCAGAGTTTAGGTCCCTTTTACCCGATAAAATTGCCACTCGATAGCAATGCAGATCTCACTTTTGTTGAAGGAAAAAAAGGCACTGCATCAGGGCATATTGTCAATTTAAGTGGTCAAGTATTTAGCGAAAATGGTGGTTTTGTTCCAAGAGCATTGATAGAAATTTGGCAGTGTGACGCGTTTGGTGCATACCATCACCCGAGGGATGGAGGTGGACTAGATCCGTTCTTTCAGGGCTATGGTAAGGCGATCACAGATGATGAGGGGCGGTATCGTTTTAGGACGATAAAGCCAGTAGCTTACCCTGGGCGCGCGCCGCATATTCACCTCAGGATCTCATCGAATTCAAAAGAACTGATAACACAAATATATGTCCGAGGTAATCGTGAGAATCAAAACGATTTTCTTTTAAATTCTATTTCTGACGAGACCGCAAGACAATCGCTCATTATTCCTTTTGAGAAAGATTCCATGGACGCTTCCGATGAGCTAATCGCTATTTTTAATCCTGTGATTGCCTGATTGACATGTATTCTATATTCAAGAGATAACAATGTCAGAACTGGCCGGAGAAAAATAATGAACGAATTGTTCCTATATATCCGTCCTCATATTAAACAGAGGGTAACCCGGATAGGGCCATTGCTAATTCTTCTTCGTTATAACTCATATCGGTGAGTTTTCCGGCAAAATAATCTGTGTAAGCTTGCATATCAAAGTGCCCATGTCCACATAAGTTAAAAAGAATAGTTTTAGACTTTCCTTCTTTCTTACATTTGAGCGCTTCCACAATTGCTCCCTTGACTGCATGATTGGCTTCTGGCGCTGGAATAATTCCCTCTGCGCGCGCAAATTGGACGCCTGCTTCGAAAACTTCCAACTGGGTATAAGAAACAGCGTCAATTAATCCCAAGTCCTTGATGTGAGATACCAGAGGCGCCATACCGTGATACCTAAGGCCTCCGGCGTGAAACGCAGGAGGTATAAAAGACGAACCGAGCGTGTGCATTTTAACAAGTGGCGTCATCTGGCCGGTATCGCCAAAATCATAGGCATATTGTCCTTTCGTTAGAGAAGGGCAAGCTGCCGGTTCGACTGCTACGATATCTATATCACTGCCGCCGCGCAATTTTTGCCCTAAAAACGGAAAAGCTATACCGGCAAAATTGGAGCCTCCTCCGGTGCACCCAACAATGATATCGGGGTAATCGTCAGCCATTTCCATTTGTTTAATTGACTCTAGCCCAACGATCGACTGGTGCATCAACACATGGTTCAGAACGGATCCAAGGGCATATTTTGTATCGTCATTCGTCGCTGCAATTTCTACGGCTTCAGAAATTGCAATACCCAATGAGCCCGAGCTGTCTGGATCTTTTTCTAAGATTGCTCGCCCAGAATTTGTCATGTCTGAAGGGCTAGCGAAGCATTGAGCTCCGAAACTCTCCATTAACGCCTTACGATAAGGCTTATGTTGAAATGAAACCTTAACCATAAATACTTGAACATCAATGCCAAATAAAGCCCCTGCATATGCGAGAGAAGAGCCCCATTGTCCGGCGCCCGTTTCAGTCGTTATTTTTTTAACACCCTCCTGAGCGTTGTAAAAGGCTTGCGGCACAGCCGTATTTGGTTTGTGTGAGCCTGACGGACTCACCCCCTCATATTTATAATAGATTTTTGCGGGAGTATCTAAAATCTTTTCTAGATTTCGAGCCCGATAAAGTGGAGCTGGTCTCCATTGCTTATAAATACGCCGGACTGGGTCGGGAATATCAATTTCTCGCTCCATGGAGACCTCTTGCATGATTATTTCCATTGGAAATAGAGGGGCTAAATCATCAGGGCCTATTGGTTGTTTCGTTCCAGGGTGAAGCGGTGGAGACGGGTGAGATGGCAAATCAGCCATTAGGTTGTACCAAGATTTTGGGATCTCGTTTTCTGGAAGTAAGTACTTTATCGTGTCCGACATTTTGTCTCCTTGGAAATTAATTTTTCTCTACTATCCGTGTCCTAAGATGCTCTTATTAAAATACAAAAATTGTTAATTTGCTCCTGAGTGCAAGAATTATCTCTGCGTATACATTAACGTAATTTTTTAAAAAGGCGAAGTCTTAATTACCGATAACACACGCAAGATGCCTCATTATCCAAGTTCAGCGCCTTGAGAGGTTGGGTAAGTTCCTGATTTATCGCACGTAGTTGATGGTCGCGATCAAATAAATTATCTAGAAACGACTAGTTATGTAGTTGGAAAGTCGCACGGCTTACTGATCAACATGAGATCAAAGTTTAAGGATTATCTTTGGCAAGCCTCAACCCTGTCATTTGCCAACGCGCGTTTGGTGGAAAAAAATTACGATAAGTAATTCTGGAATGTCCTTTTGGGGTATAAGTAGAACTACCTCTAAGGACCATTTGGCTAACCATGAATTTTCCATTATATTCACCGGCGACGCCTTGCCACGGCTTATATCCGGGGTAGGCGGTATAGTTACTGCTGGTCCATTGCCAAACTTTGCCAAAAAGATCAGGGCTCGAGCTCGCTTTTGATTTTGCAAAAGCCTCCCACTCAAATTCTGTGGGTAATCGGGCACCCGAACATTCGCTGAGGTTTTTGCCAGCCCAGCGTGCGAATGCGTCAGCTTCAAAGTAGCTGATATTTGATACTGGTGCATTCATATCAAGCGGCGATTGACCACTCAGTGAGAAGCGCAGCCGCTGACCTTTCTTATCCTTGCTCCAGTATAGTGGACTATCAATATTTTCATCTTGAAGCCAGGTCCAACCTGCGTCTAACCACCATGTGAAATTTTGGTAACCACCATCTTCCATAAACTGAAGCCACTCTCCATTGCTGATGAGTCTACTGCTTATTAGATGCGCCTGGTTGAAAACAGAGTGTTTGGGTGATTCGTTATCAAAATGAAACTCTTTCCCCTCGTATCCGGCATCAGTTAACCCCTTGACGCCCTGTATCCACTGAAGTTCATCAGTCGTTGAAATCGTTTCATCGTTGTTTAGATCTAGGGCCGGCAGCAGTAAATTTTTAGAAAAGAGATGATGAATGTCAGTCAACAACAACTCCTGGTGCTGTTGTTCATGTTGGACGCCGAGCTGTAATAACCAAAGTAATTCTGCGCAGGGTTTTTCGCTCACAAGTTGGATTACTCGAGCGTTAATATTTTCACGCCAATCCAGCACCTCTGACATTGAAGGTCGCGTTAATAGACTCCGCTCATTTCTTGGATGTTTGTCGCCTAATCCGTTGTAATAACTATTGAACAAGATTGCGAACTGCGGATTCCAAAAAGAGAATGCTTGTTCGAATGGTTTAAGAAGCATGACCTCATAAAACCATGTTGTATGGGCCAAATGCCATTTTGCAGGACTCGCATCCTCCATTGATTGTGCTTGGCAATCTTCCGGACTTAAGTTTTCGGTGAGATCGACTGAATACTTCCGAGAGCGCTCGAATGATTCCAGTAAATCCTTTGCTGAACAAATTTGGTTAGTGTTTTTATTGGGCATGGATAACGGCGAAATAGTCTCTTGGGTCGGTCCATATCTTAATTCATGGAAATGAGCGGTGATTCTACCAAAAGTCCATTTTCGATCTCACCTGAGAGATCATCATGACCTACGGGATTGTTTAATGTCGGAGAGTGATGCTGATAAGATTGTTGATGCGGCAATTTTGAATGTTAGAGCTAAAGACGAGCGGTTAGGTGAGATACTACGCTCGATAGATTCTCAAAGCACTAGGCGGTGATGTGATTGGAGCAGGGAGTAAGTAAGTTAGTTTTTTGATATACGCTCCCGCTTTATTTTTATCTTGTAGCGAAAAGATATTGGAATGTTGTAACAAAAAAACAGTTGAAAAAAATCGAGATGTTTCCTATTTTTTATGTATTACCCCTTAGTTCTATGAATGTTTGAGCGGGATGCTAGCGTATCATTGACCAAACCGAGAGCATCGCTACAGCCAAAAGACAGATCGCCATAAAAAAATTTATAGTCTTTTGGGTGCGACGCGATGGTTCTAATCGATTGACCTTTACTCCACCGTAAAGCCATACCAAGTGCAGAAATATCCAAATAAGGTTCACAATTATTAGCTTTAGAGCAGTCTCTGCGAATAAGTTATGGGGATAAAAAGCGAAGCCACTAAAGAGTGTCGTGTTGACCGCATACGCTTTTGGATTGATGAACTGAAGCGCTAAGCCAGTCGTAAAACCGGGTTTAGGAATATGAATAAAAGCAATTTTAGAACCTGCGTAAGCGATCCTAACTGCGAGATAGCAAAGATACGCGGTTGATGCGATTAATAATACTGTACGGATAGTTGGGTC
>ENA-OWPI01001335-OWPI01001335.1-marine-metagenome-genome-assembly--contig:-NODE-1335-length-28030-cov-7.554967_pt1 | contig 28030 bp, 28 predicted proteins | sample MGYA00238138_ERZ651775 | MGnify/ENA primary metagenome ERZ651775 (study PRJEB26906, sample SAMN06265043) | marine metagenome | isolation source: Helgoland LTER site | place: Germany:Helgoland, sampling...
TTTCAGGTCAAGGTCTTGTTCAAGACGGCACTTACACTTGGAGGATAGAATTCAAACAAACTAAGAATGACAAACGCTTTATGAAAACAGGTCAAGTGACAATCCTTAAGTAGAAAAAGAAAGTATAGATAAATAAAAAAGCCTCGAAAGAACCGAGGTTTTTTTTGCGTTAAGGTATTGCGTACATACGATAAAAATAAGTGCCATTATTGGAATGCATATATATATGCATAAGGCCACATGGTTTATAGGATATTAAGAATGGAAAAAATGATTTTATAATCAACAAAAAAATAAAGGATTAAGGCTTGTACTTCAAGACGTCTGATCGACCTTTCTTAAAAATCTTGTTGCTTTCCTTTATTCCTTTTCGAAGGTTTTTTTGAACATCAAAAGGCAGAGAATTGATTTTCTGACAGTCTGAAGAACAACAACTGTCTAATTTTATTTTACAATTGTCACATTGAATGAACAATAAATGGCAGGCCTGATTTTCACAATTGGTGTGTGAATCTGAAGGGTCACCGCATTGATGGCATACAGAAATAACATCGTCAGAAACACGTTCACTTCTTCTATGATCAAAAACAAAGTTCTTTCCTTTGAATTTATTCTCTAGGCCTTCTTCTTTAATTTGCCGAACATATTCTATAATTCCTCCTTCCAGCTGATAGACATTCTTAAAGCCTTTGTGTTTGTAGTATGCGCTAGCTTTTTCGCAACGAATTCCACCGGTACAATACATGACTATATTTTTATCTTCTTTGTGTTCCTTTAAATTATCTTCAATGATATCTAAAGAATCTCTGAAAGTATCAACATCTGGCGTTATCGCTCCATCAAAATGACCAATTTCGCTTTCATAATGATTTCTCATGTCCACGAGGATGGTGTTTTCACGCGCAATGATTTCATTAAATTCTTTTGCCTTCAAGTGTGTGCCAATATTGGTAGCATCAAAAGTATCATCATTTAAACCGTCAGCCACAATTTTGTCGCGAACCTTAACTTTTAATTTTAAGAAGGATTTGTTGTCTTGCTCAATTGCAATATTCAACCTAACATTTACTAAAAATGTAATTCCATCCAAATGACTTTTGAATTCATCGAATTTTTTTGCCGATATAGAGAGCTGTGAATTTATTCCTTCAAAAGAGACATAAGTTCTTCCTAACACATCTAAATTATTCCAATCGAAGAATAAAGTATCTCTGAAAACTTGAGGATTTTCAATGTTGTGATATTGATAGAAAGAAATTGTTAAACGTTTATCACCAGCGTCATCAATAATTTTAGCTCTCTCTACCGCGCTTAATTTATTATACAGTTGCATGCTATATCAATAATATAAATACGATGATTAAAGTACAAAGATAGCTTTTCAACTAGTTTTCACAAATTCTTCTTTACTGAATTACTGGGTCAATTCCTCGCAATCCCATATCCACAACTACATCACCGTCTAAAGGTTCGTAAATTCCATTTTGATTGGCATCACTCCATTCAAAACTTTGGTTCGTTGATAAGTTCAATGTCATAAAGATATCCGTTGTTTCATTTCCTGTAAAAACAAAAGGAACATCAAAATCTCCTGTTACTACACAAGATCCAGCTGGAATAGGTGAGGTTGCTGATAAAGGGTTCGGCACTGTAGTGCCAGCAGCATCTCCTGAAGAGACCTGTCCGTTCGATTCGAATGCCCAATAACCTTGTAATTTATTTGCATTTACAGGAATTGTTTGTGATCCAACAATATGGCTCGTAATGTAGTTGTTAAACCCAACGAATGAAGCAATAGTACCGGTTAAATCTAGACCCAGAGCCCTATAATTAATTTCATAGTTTTGGTACGATAACGAAACACGAATCCAATTGTAAGTGTCAGGTGATAAGTCACTTAGTGGGATTTCGAAAAAAGTTTGATTATCTCCTCTGACTATTGCTTGATCGAAATTTATGGCAGTACTTCCACCGGCAGTTGTCACTGGCCCAGAATAGATGATTTCTCCCATTCCCAATTGTGTTGTTGGAGTCTGAGCTAGTTCAATATAATGAGCACTCATTGAATTGAAACGAGGAGATTGAGCGCTGTTCGTTGCCGGAATTACCGAAGGATTTCCAAAATTATCTAAACGAGGTGCTAAAGAATCAAAGTGAAGTTTAATAATTAATTTAGGTCCGCTTGAAACAGTTGGAAGAATACAACTTCCGTCATCTTTCGTTGCATTAGTATTATAATTTGTCGCCAATGGATCCGTGCAACCTTTTTTCTTACAACTTGAAAGTGCTACAATTATTACTGCTGTTAAAATGAGTATTTTGTACATGATTGCTTGTTTTAGGTAAGTTTAGGAATTTAAATTAAAACGCTACTATATTGAAATTATTTGAATTCACTAAGAAATATAGCTAAAATAAAAGTCAGATAATAACGGGATAAAGAGCTAATCTATTCGTCCAATAAATTAGCATGTGCATCTTTAAAAACTACCTTTCGGTATATAATAGCAACAAAAATGCTATTCAACGTGGACAGCAAAAGCAATGCTAAAAGTGTGATAACCATTGTGAACTTTGCACTAGCAAAAATTAGTGGTCCCTGAGTCATTCTATCGTAAATTTGTTCCTTGGACATTACTTCAAAATCTTCATTGTCTTCGCGAAGCCTTTTTAATTTAACAGGATCATCCACACGTTGTTTCATTTCATAAGTTATGTCTGAAACTTTATGTGAAATAAAATCTGGATCAATTTTTGAATAGAACAAAAACATAAAGACACTAACAATCAGTGTATAAGGCACTCCAGCGGTCATTCCACTCTTTATATCTGTCAAAAAACTCGTTGCATGAATTTGAGCCCTTTTGAACTTGTACATACCAACTGAAATAGCCAATAAAACACATAAGATATTAATCATTCCACTCGGTACAATGTTGTTTCCAAAAGAATCGGTATAGAAAAGTATCATTTTTATAACTATCCATATTGCTGCAAAAAGTAATCCTACTTGAACCGTAATTTTCATAACGTGATTTTATCCGTTCATTGTTGCCAAAAACTCCTCATTAGAAAGTGTTCCTTCCATTCTAGACTTAATAAATTCCATTGCTTCAACAGGGTTCATATCAGCGATAAACTTTCTGAGTAACCAAATTCGTTGTAATATATCCTTATCAATTAATAAGTCTTCACGTCTTGTTCCTGAAGATGTAATATCTATAGCTGGATATATTCGACGGTTAGAAATTTTACGATCTAACTGCAATTCCATGTTACCGGTTCCTTTAAATTCTTCAAAAATAACTTCGTCCATTTTGGAACCTGTTTCCGTAAGTGCTGTTGCAAGAATTGAAAGTGATCCTCCATTTTCAATTTTACGAGCAGAACCAAAGAATCGTTTAGGTTTATGAAGCGCATTTGCATCAACACCACCAGACAATACTTTACCAGATGCCGGAGAAACCGTATTGTAAGCTCTTGCTAAACGAGTAATTGAATCTAATAATATACATACGTCATGTCCACATTCAACCATTCTTTTGGCTTTTTCAAGCACCATATTCGCCACTTTCACGTGTCGATCAGCAGGTTCATCAAATGTAGATGCAATAACTTCTGCATTAACAGAACGTGCCATATCTGTAACTTCCTCAGGACGTTCATCGATTAATAATACAATTAAATATGTTTCTGGATGATTTGCAGCAATTGCGTTAGCAACATCTTTTAGAAGCATCGTTTTACCAGTTTTAGGCTGTGCGACAATCATTCCACGCTGTCCTTTACCAATTGGAGCAAAAAGATCCATAACTCTTGTTGACATTGTCTCTTGCGAGTGTCCTGTCAATTTAAATTTCTCATCAGGGAAGAGTGGCGTCAAGTATTGAAAAGGTACTCTATCACGAATGTATGAAGGCTCTCTTCCATTAATAGATACTACCTTAACCAAAGGAAAAAATTTCTCACCTTCACGTGGTGGTCTAATAGTACCAACAACTGTATCTCCAGTTTTCAGCCCGAATAATTTAACTTGACTCTGAGATACATAAATATCATCAGGAGAAGAAAGGTAATTGTAATCTGATGATCTCAAGAATCCATAACCATCCTGCATCACCTCTAAAACACCTTCTGCTGAAACAATTCCAACTAAATTGTATGTCTCCTCATCTTTTGATGGTTTGTTGTGCTGCTTATTTTGATTTTGTTTATTCTTTTGGTTGTTATTATTATTTCGATTATTGTTGTGTTTGTGCTGTGGCTCGTTTTTTTTCTCATGCTTTTCAGGGCGATCAGAGTTTTCTTTCTTAATGTCTTTGTTCTCTTTTTCTTTTGATTCGACGTTCTTTTTTTCCGGAGTATTCTTTTCAGTTAGTTCAACTTTTTGTACCTCTCCAGATTCTTTGAACTCTTTTGAAGGAGCTTTCTCTTCTTCCTTATGAGCAGAAACGTCTTTTTTGACAGGTTTATCATCCTCTTGTTTTACTTCTTTCGACTCTTGCACTTCTACATTATCGGTATTAAATAAATCTTTAGATTCAGTCATCACTCTTTTTCTAGCACGTTTTTTCTTTGGCTTATCCTCGTTAGTCGAAGCTGAAGAGGAGTCGACGAGAATTTCTATGAGCTCTGCTTTTTTTAATTGATCCGTTCCATCTAAGCCAATCATTTTGGATAAATCTCTTAATTCTGGAAGTGTTTTTGCTTGTAAATCTGTCTTATTCATAAGAATAATGGTATAATCTAATTATTTAGATATGATATAATTAATTTTTCTTTTGGAAATAATTTCGCGGAATGCGTTTGAAAACGTAATTCAATAGCACAATAATACGAATTTTATTATTGGAAACAAATATGACACTTAAATTATTTCTTTCTGAAGAAAATCTTGATTGGAACACCTTTAAAATCAAATTCTTCACGAAGTCGATTTTCTAAAAACCTTCTGTAACTGTCAGCAATATATTGTGGTAAATTGCAAAAGAATGCAAATGCGGGTGCATGAGAAGGTAATTGTTGAACATATTTTATTCGAATGTATTTTCCTTTTGTCGCTGGTGGTGGGTTAGACTCAATTATTTCAAGCATAACTTCATTCAAAACAGAAGTCGCTATTTTCTTTACTCGATTTTGATAAACTTCCATAGCTGCCTCTAATGCTTTATGGATTCTTTGTTTATTTATTGTTGAAGTAAATAAAATTGGAACATCATTAAATGGTGCAAGTTGTTCACGCACTTTATCTTCATACGCTTTCATTGTTGTATGATCTTTGGCAACTAAATCCCATTTATTTACTAGGACAACAATTCCTTTCGAATTTTTCTCAGCAATGTAAAAAATATTCAAATCTTGCTTTTGGATTCCTTCTTGGCCATCTATCATGAAGATGCATACATCAGAAGTTTCAATAGCTCTTACAGAACGAAGTACAGAGTAATACTCAATGTCTTCATGTACTTTCGCTTTTTTACGAATTCCAGCAGTATCGATAAGCATAAAGTCAAAACCAAAAGCCGTATATCTTGTATTTATTGCATCACGAGTTGTCCCTGAAATATCAGTTACAATGTTTCTTTCCTCTCCAGTTAATGCATTTACAAGTGAAGATTTCCCAACATTTGGTTTTCCAACGATAGCAAAATGTGGTAGATCTCGGTCAACTTCAATTGAGCCGTCTTCAACATCAAATTTTTTGACAATATCATCTAGAATTTCTCCTGTTCCACTTCCGTTTGTTGCTGATAAGTCATATACATTACCTAATCCAAGTGACCAGAATTCAGAAGAAAGCCCAAATCTAGCAGTGTTATCTACTTTATTTCCAACAACAAAAACTTCTTTATTTGACTTTCGCAGCAATTTCGCAACAACTTCATCTAAATCGACAATTCCGGTTGTTACGTCAAGCATGAAAATAATAACAGAGGCCTCGTCAATTGCAATCTCTACTTGTTTACGGATTTCAGCTTCAAAGACATCGTCAGACCCCTTAACGTATCCACCTGTATCAATAACAGAAAATTCAACGCCATTCCATTCTCCACGTCCGTAAATTCGATCACGTGTAACACCACTTACTTCTTTTACAATCGCCGTTCTAGATTCAGTTAAACGATTAAACAAGGTTGATTTCCCAACATTTGGTCTTCCTACAATTGCAATTATGTTACTCATTGATTAAATGAAAATGAAGAAAAAAATCTATAAGCTGATCACTTTTTTGATTTCGATTCTTGTTAGTATTAATATCCGTATTTCTTTAATTTTTGTGGAGATGTTCTCCAGTCTTTGTCCACTTTTACAAAAGTTTCCAAAAATACTTTCTTATCGATAAATCGTTCCATTTCTTTACGCGATTCGTATCCAATTCTCTTAAGCATATCGCCTCCTTTCCCTATTATGATTCCTTTTTGAGAATTTCTTTCAACAATTATCAAGGCACGAATTCGTGTAATGTTTTCCTCTTCAATATATTCCTCTATTTCGACTTGTGTCGCGTATGGAATTTCCTTTTTGCAGTGAATAAAAACTTTCTCCCGAATAATTTCAGAAATAAAGAAGCGCATAGGACGATCGGTCATTGCGTCTTTATCAAAATAAGGAGGGCTTTCAGGAATATTCCGTTTGATTTCTTCCCAAACTCCATCAATTCCAAAGCCATGTAAAGCTGAAATAGGAAAAATGGTAGCATTTGGAACGCGTCCTTTCCAGTATGCAAGTTTCTCCGCTACTTTATCCTGATCAGAAAGGTCCATTTTATTAATTAAGCAAAGTACAGGGATTTTCAGCTGTTGAATTTTTTCCAAAGTTGCTTTATGATTCATTTCGGATTCGAAAGTATCAGTAAGAAAAATTAGAATATCAGCATCTGAAATCGAAGAATTTACAAAATCCATCATGTTGTCGTGAAGCTGATAAGCAGAATTAACTACTCCTGGAGTATCCGAAAATACAATCTGATGATTTTTATCATTTACAATACCCAAAATTCTATGCCGAGTTGTTTGCGCTTTAGAAGTAACAATTGATAGCTTTTCGCCTACCAATCGGTTCATTAAAGTTGATTTACCAACATTTGGACTTCCAACAATACTTACAAAACCTGACTTATGCTCCATTTATTTATTCTTTCAGAATGCAAAGAAACGTATATTAATTGAAAGAGCAATTTTTCTTGTTCTTGAGGCTACTATTTAATTCAAAATGATTTTTTATAGTATCTTGGTACGAATATTGATTCTTGATTCTTTATACAAACATTAAAATTTAATAAATATGAAAAAAATAATGATATTATGTATGGTGCTAGGCGGATTTTCATTTGCAGCGACATCACAGACAAAAAAAGAAAAAAAACCTGTAGTGGTTACTAAGACGGTTAAAAAGCAATCGGTTGTTAGTTCACCCACTGTTAAAAAGAATGAAGTAAAATCTATTTCTAAAGTGGCTCAGCCTGCAAAGAAAAAGCCAACGAACCAAATTGCACCAAGAAAATCATCAGGTACAAAAGTGGTAAAGCAAAATAACCAAATTGTCCCTAAAACTGAAGATAAGAAAAAATCTAAGGGTTTAACACAGGATAAAATTGAGCATGCAAAAGAGAAGTCAAATGGTCATGCTCATGAAGGGAAGAATAAGGGAAAAAAGAAAAAAGTAGATAAGGTAGATATGTAATACTATTCTCTCAATAGACAATAAAAAAGCCCACTGAATGTGGGTTTTTTTATGTTTTCGTGCACCCTTTTTCTTAGCTATAGTTTTGTGTTTAGGTGACTTGTGATGTACTCTATGTTTTCTATAGTGAGTATGAGCGCGATGTGATCGAATACGGCTAACGCGAAAATGTCTAGAATGATGACGTTGAACTCGTGTTATACTTTGTCCATGATAATGGTTTCCATGGTGTAAACCACTTTGGGTATCGATTGTATTTCCATTGAGATACCCAAGTAACATATCTTGGTCCGTAAATGTGACGCACTAGTGTTACCATATTTAGACTGATTAAACCATAAATGGTTTAATCCCCCACTGAAATTATTGTCGTGATTACTAAAATGATCGTATAATTACTTAATAGTAAATATGTTATACTTTTTAACTAAAGAAGTAACTGCTTATTCACTTATCCCTTCTAAATCGAATAAAAATGCAAACTCAAGAGCAACTTCTTTGTATCTAGAAAAACGACCAGATGCTCCACCATGTCCAACATCCATGTTGCATGACATCATAAGTAAATGATCATCAGTTTTGTATTCCCTTAATTTAGCAATCCACTTGGCAGGTTCCCAATACTGTACTTGACTGTCCCAATAACCTGTAGTAATTAATAAATTTGGGTAGTCCTTCTTTTCAATATTATCATAAGGAGAATATGCTTTTATGTAATGATAATATTCTTCATTTTTAGGATTCCCCCATTCATCAAACTCTCCTGTAGTTAATGGAATACTCTCATCAAGCATTGTTGAGACAACATCTACAAAAGGTACAGCTGCGATTACCCCATTCCATAAATCAGGAGCCATATTAACAACAGCGCCCATTAATAATCCTCCAGCAGAACCACCTTGTGCATATAAATGTCCGTCAGATGTGTATTTCTTCTCGATCATTGCTTTACCACAGTCAATAAAATCATTAAATGTGTTCATTTTTTTAAGAAGTTTACCATCTTCGTACCAATGTCTTCCTAATTCTTGGCCTCCACGAATATGAGCAATCGCATAAACAAAACCTCTGTCAAGTAAACTCAATCGTACAGAGCTGAAATATGGATCCATACTTGCACCATATGAGCCGTAACCATAAAGTAGTAGAGGTGCAGAGCCATCCAGTTTTGTATCTTTGTGATAAACAATTGAAACAGGAACTTTTACACCATCACGCGCTGTGACATAAATTCTTTCCGACGAATAATTTTCAGTATCAAAAGAATCATCTACAACTTCGCTTTGTTTCATTAATTCTTGTTTTTTAGAATTCATGTTGTAATCAAACGTACTGTTTGGTGTTGTCAGCGACGTATAACCATAACGCAAAGTTTCAGTGTCAAATTCAGGATTTGAGCTTGTATAAGCCATATAAGCAGGGTCATTGAATTCAATATAGTGCTCAGATTTATCAGCCCATTTAATGATTCGAATACCAGTCAAACCATTTTCTCTTTCGCTTACAACTAAATGATTTTTGAAAATTTCGATTCCTTCCAATAATACATCTGGTCTATGGGCAATTACTTCTTTCCAATTTTCTTTTGAAGTATTATCAATTGAAGTTTTTACTAATCTAAAATTTTTGGCATTTTCATTACTTGTGATGTAGAAGTCGTTTTCATAATGACTCACAGAATACTCATGATTATTTTCTCTCGGCAGAATAACCTTCCATTCTCCAGTTGGATTACTTGCATCTAAAAAACGAATTTCAGAGGACAACGTTTGATACGAATATATCATCAGAAATTTACCGGACTTCGTTTTGTTAACAGAGCAAGAGAAAGTCTCATCTTTTTCCTCATAAACCAAGACATCTTCATATTGGTCAGTACCTATGGTGTGTCTAAAAATTTGATTCGAACGTAACGTAACAGGATCTTTTTTTGTGTAAAAAACGGTTTTATTATCATTCGCCCATGTGATCCCTCCTGTTGTACTTTCAATTTTATCATTTAAAATCTTTCCATTTTCAAGGCTTTTAATGTATACAGTGTATTCTCTTCTAGAAACTAAATCAGTTGAGTATGCGAGTAACTTGTTATCAGGACTAACCTTCATGCCACCTATAGCAAAATAAGATTCTCCTTCTGCCATTTCTGGGCCATTTAACATGATCTCCTCTGTTTCTTTCTCAGAACCTTTTTTACGACAATAATAAGCGTAATCTTGTCCTTTCTCAAATCGATTATAATACAAGTAACCGTTTTCAAAAACTGGAACGGATTCATCATCTTGTTTGATACGTTTTGTAATCTCATCAAAAAGGTTTTCTTGAAATTGTTCCGTATGTTTCATCTGCTTCTCCAGATAATCATTTTCAGATTCTAAGTAATCAAGTACTTTTTGAGTTTGTTCATCAGGAGTCTCAGCATTCTTCTGCTCATCTGAAAGACGCATCCAGAAATAATTATCGATGCGTGTATCACCATGTGTCGTTATTTTTTCTTCTATTTTTTCTGCAATTGGAGATGGAATCATTTCTTTATTTTCTTTTGTTGAACAACTTGCTAATACAAGAAGTGAAATTGCGGTCGATAGTTTAAATGTCATGGTTTCGATTTGAGAAAACTAAAATAATTAAATTTTCAGGTATGTGAATGATTTCATGTTAATTTTAACAGAAAAATGGTTTCTTATTCACGACTTTCTTAATTTTATACAATGGAATTTATATCAAAAAATCTTGATGACTACGTTTGTGCGCATACGGAGAAAGAGCCAATTATTCTCCTTGACTTGAATCGTGAAACACACATTAATGTGCTTAGACCAAGAATGTTAAGCGGACATTTTCAGGGGAGAGTGTTGAGTATGCTATCGCATATGATACAACCACAAAATGTACTTGAAATCGGCACATATACTGGCTATTCAGCACTTTGTTTTGCAGAAGGCTTAGCCGATAATGGTCGGATAACTACAATTGATAAGAATGAAGAATTAGAAGACTTGGTGAATCGGTACATTGAGAAAGCTGGACTTCAAAAGCAAATAAGATGTATTATTGGCGATGCAATAGAAATAATTCCTCAGCTCAAAGAGGAGTTTGATCTTGTTTTTATCGATGCCGACAAATCAAATTATGTCAATTACTACAATTTAACTATTGATAAAGTAAAAAAAGGCGGTTATATTATTGTTGACAATGTTTTGTGGTCAGGAAAGGTTTTAGAGAAGTTAGAGAAAGACGACAGAGACACACCAGTGCTGATAGAATTGAATGCATTAATTCATCAAGATGATCGTGTCCAAGAGGTTTTGCTCCCTATTCGGGACGGATTAATGATTGTAAGAAAAAAATAAATGCTGGAAATCATTTATAAAGATGAATTCATTGTTGCAATTAACAAACCACACGGTTTACTTGTTCATCGTTCGAGAATAGCTAATGATGCTGTTGAGTTTGCAATACAATTATTAAGAGATCAATTGGAAATGAAAGTGTTTCCTGTTCATCGTTTGGATCGGAAAACAAGTGGTGTTTTACTTTTTGCCTTGTCGCAAGAAGTAAACGCTATTTTGCAACAACAATTCATGAATCATTTGTGCGGTAAAGTTTATGAGTCTATTGTAAGAGGACATACAGCGCTTTCTGGTACTATTGACTATGCGTTGACAAACGATAAAGGGAAAGAGCAAGCTGCAGTTACACATTTTGAAACATTAAATCAAAGCGAATTAGATTTCCCTTCTTTTAATTACGAAACCTCACGTTATTCATTTTTGAAATTACGACCAGAGACTGGGAGATTTCATCAGCTAAGAAAACATTTAGCGCACATTAGAAATCCGATTATTGGAGATCGTCCTCATGGATGCAACAAACAAAACAAACTCTTTTTGGAGCGCTTTAAGATGAACAGCATGATGCTTCATGCAAGTGAATTAACTTTTTCACACCCGATTACGCTAGAACAAATTGTGCTTACAGCAAATCGTTCTAGTGAATTTGATAGAATGCTGGCTGAATTATCGTTAAATGTGCCTTGATTTCTATTCATCTTTACTCGACAATTACTAAATTCACGAAAAAAAGATTTTATGATTGATTATAGAAGCGATACAGTTACAAAACCTAGTGACGGAATGAAGGAGGCTATGTTTTCTGCTCCTGTTGGTGATGATGTTTTTGTTGAAGATCCAACAGTCAATAAATTGGAAGATTTTACAGCTGAAATGTTTGGTAAGGAAGCATCCATTTACTGTTCTTCAGGTACTCAAACAAATCAAATTGCAATTAATATTCATGCGAATGCTGGAGGAGAAATAATTACGCATGAAGAGAGTCATGTCTATAAATACGAGGGAGGAGGCATCGCAAGAAATACTGGCGCATCTGTTCGTTTACTTAGAGGAGATCGTGGCCGATTGTCTTTACAAGGAGTAGAGCAGTGGATTAATCCAGACGATGTTCATTTTCCAGTAACTCAACTCGTTAGTTTGGAAGACACATCAAATAGAGGTGGTGGAGCAATTTATGATTTTAATGAGATAAAAAAAATCAGTCATTTCTGTAGAGCGAACAATATGCCTATTCATCTTGATGGAGCACGTTTAATGAATGCGATGATTGAAAATAAAATTGACTTGAAGGAGTATGCATCTCAGTTTGATTCCATTTCTCTATGCTTGTCAAAAGGACTTGGTGCACCTGTTGGGTCTTTATTGATTGGTAATGAGGGGTTTATTAAGCAAGCGAGGAGAGTTCGGAAAGTTTTTGGAGGAGGAATGAGACAAGCTGGTATTATTGCAGCTGGAGGGCTCTACGCGTTAGAAAATAATATCAATCGACTCTCTGAAGATCACAAGCATGCAAAAGCATTGGAAAAAGCAATGCAAAACCTTTCATGGGTGGAAAGTGTACTTGGTGTTGAAACGAATATTGTTGTTGTGAATTTGAAAAATGCTAAGAATCGTGATTTAATCATCAATAAGCTTAGTGAATTAGGAATTAAAATTATGGCTTTTGGTCCTTCAATGATTCGATTTGTTACACATTTAGATATAAGTTCGGCAGATATTGATCAAACAATAATTGCCCTCAATAAATTGGAAGTTTGATTCGTTTAAGCTTCATATTTTTAATCTTCTTCGTGTCTTGCGAATCTCCTCCTGAAGAGGTGTTGGATTTAAACGATATAGTTTCAACATCTAAACACTACAAAGAAGGACTAGAAACTGAACCACAGGTCGAAGAGATAGATTCAACTCATTTAATTATTGATCACTTTAGCAAGAATGGAATAACTGTTTCTAGCTTATCAATGGAAGAATGGCAGCTTTTTCCAGACCATTTTGGTACAGAGAGAATGGTGAAATACAAGATGGTTTTTGATTCCAATAATATAAACTACTGCAGTTGGACGTATAAAGATTCTTCGAAAACCACCAACGCTTTCTTTAATTGGATAGATAATTTTGGAGAAGATAAAAAGTCTTTTTTTATTGGAGAAACTGCTCGCTTTCAAAGAGATCCATTTATGCTTTTAGTAAGTGATACGACGATGATTTTTATCGAGGGGAAAAAAAATTTTCTCAATTCTGTTTGGGAAACTTACACTGAAAATATTGGTTATGAGAAAAACTGGAACTACTTCTTGACGCAACGAAGAAACTCAAAAGTCACTTGGTTTGTATTTGATAATGATAAGAAAGTGACCTTTCGTTCTAATTGATCAAAGGAATGTTTTCAGCATCAATCAAAAGTGCGTTATAGTATCTTTTATCATTAGATACATCTGAAGTGATCCAATCAGGGAGGTCAAAGCGCTCATCTTCATCTTCAACTTCCAATTCTGCAAGAATTAAACCTGTTAAGTGTCCTTCAAAGACATCGACTTCCCAAGTTCTCCCACGAAAAATAATTTCATAACGCAATTTACGAATACGTTTATCTGTAAGCTCAGTGAGCATTTTTTCTGCATCGCTAACAGGGATTTCATATTCATATTCATTTCTTGAAATACCAACGGTTTTACCTTTTATCGTTAAAAAGCCCTTATCTCCTTTAATTCTAATACGTACCGTTTTCTCCTCTGATTTTGATATATATCCCTGAACTATAAGCTGTGGTGTTGACTTTTCAATCAATTCCCATTTGTTATGGTCAACTAAAAATTTATGCTCGATTTCTTTCATTAATACATTGTGCCAATAAATCCATACTTGTTTTTTATTTTCTTCAAAGGAAGATATAAGAGAATGTCATGTTCATTATCTTGAACATGAAAAATATACTGATCAGTATTGTCGTTATTATGTGAGACGCTGTATTTTAATAATTTAGAAGTGTGTATCTGCTGTTTTTCACAAATAACCTCTACTTGTGAGAATGAATTATTTCCCAGCAGTAAAGTCGAAAGAAGAATCAATGGATCATTTCGCATGACGACAATATATGAAAATCATTCGATTACGTTTAGAATTGAATTATATTTGCCCGAATTGCATTGATAGCTATTAAACTCGTTTCAATTAGAAGAAATGAAAATCGTTGAAAGAAAAAATATTGACACGGTAAAATGGGATTCTTTGGTCGAAAAGACGAAAGGAGCAGGCTTTTATTCGTATTCATGGTACATGGATGCAGTTGCCGAGAATTGGTGTGTTTTAGTTAATCATGACTATTCTGAAGGGATTGCATTGCCATATACAACTCGTCTTGGAGTTGATAAACTTTATGCTCCAATATTCGTGTCCTATGTTGAATTTCTTGGCAGTCAATTGAACGTAAAGAGCTATGAGGAGATCATAAAAATTCGTTTCAAGAATATTTACTTGTCAACCAAGCAGAAACTTTTCACGAATAATTCTGAAGAATATGTCACTCAAAAAATTGAAGCTAAATCACAAAGAGTGCTAAGTTCTCAAGCCAAGAGAATGTTGAAAAAGGCTGAGAAGAACAATTATGAAACTATAAAAGGTGATCAATTCAACGCTATATTGGAAACTGTTCGCGAAGAATTAACTGACAAGTATGTTGGTATAACAAAGCAAAGCCTTAACACTTTAGAGATTTTAATGAAGGCAGCAAAAAGTCAAGGTGTTTTGTCGTGCTATGAATTAAAACAAGGTGGAGGAATTGTTTGTTTGGAAAATGAGTCTCAAATTTTCTATTTAAAAGGTACGGTTACTGAGGAGGTAAAAAAAAATGGAGGGATGTACCTGGCACTTAATTCTGCGATAGAAACTGCAGATTCTAATAACAAAGTATTCGATTTTGGTGGATCAAGAATCTCAGGAGTCAAAAAATTTAACAGCAATCTTGGGGGAGAAGATATAAGTTATTATTTCTTAGAAGAAAATAAAGCGCCTTTGTGGCATAAAGTGATTTCAAAAATCTATTTCCTTTTGAAAAAGTGATCTGCTTTATAGCTAGATAATTAGTATCTTTGCTAATATGCACTTGCTGAAAACAAACACACCACGTTGGGTCATTATTCTTCTCGATTTATTGATGTCATTAGCGGCATTGTTTTTTGCTTATTTAATTCGTTTTGATTTAAAAACAGATCTAGAAGTAATCCAAACTGAGTGGGACATTCTCTCAAAATCACTTTGGTTATTTGTATTAGTAAAATTCGTAGTTTTTTATTCTTTTAAAATCCATAAAGGCGTTGTACGTCATACATCTACAGAAGATTTAAAACGAATAATGTTTGCCACGTTTTTAAGTTCTTTAGCATTTGCAATTTTAGGCTATATCCGCTATGTTTTTTTTGACGAGTACTTCTTGTTTCCCAATTCTGTGTTGCTGGTTGAATTCTTAGCCTCCTCGGTACTGATTGTTGGTTCTCGTTTTCTCGTTAAATTGATTTACCATGAAACAACAAAATCAAGAGAGATCAAAGACAGAGTGCTCATCTATGGGGCTGGGATTTCAGGCTTAATTACGAAACGAACCATAGAAAAAGATGGTCGAAGTGATCAAGCGATTATTGGATTTATTGATGACGATAAAAAATTAAGTGGTAATCGTTTGGAAGGGAAAACAATTTATCATTCATCAAAACTTGAAAAACTTATCCGAGAAGAGGGTGTAACCAAGTTGATTATAGCGATACAACATCCTGATAAAAACAATCAAAATATTATTGCGGATTTTTGTATTGAGAACAATATTACGGTGCAAAAAGTTCCAAGTACAAAAAGCTGGATAAATGGTGAATTCTCATTGAAGCAAATCTCGAAAATTGATATCAATCAATTATTAGGTAGAAAGCCAATTTTTTTAGATGAAAAACGTATTGGTAGTGAATTGAAAGGCAAAATCATTTTAGTGACTGGCGCTGCAGGTTCAATAGGAAGTGGCATGGTTCGCCAAATTTCAAAATACTATCCAGCGAAATTAATTTTACTGGACCAAGCAGAATCACCATCTTATGATTTGCAAAATGAACTCTTATCAGAAAACAACAATTTAGACTTTGAAGTTGTGATTGGTGACATACGAAACTATGAGCGCATGAAGAATGTGTTTCAAACGTATGCTCCAAATTACGTCTTTCATGCGGCAGCATATAAGCACGTTCCATTGATGGAGAATAATCCTTCAGAAGCTCTCTTAACGAATATTCAAGGAACTAAAAATTTGGTTGATTTATCTCTAAGCATGGACGTTCTTAAGTTCGTTATGATTTCAACAGATAAAGCTGTGAATCCTACTAATGTAATGGGAGCCTCAAAAAGAATTGCTGAAATTTATGCACAGAATGCGAATTCAATTGGTTCAACGAAATTTGTAACTACTCGTTTTGGTAATGTTTTAGGTTCTAATGGATCTGTGATTCCTTTATTTCAGCGACAAATTGACCAGGGTGGACCAATAACGGTAACTGATGAACGTGTAACACGATTTTTCATGACTATTCCTGAAGCATGTCAATTAGTACTTGAAGCAGGAACTATGGGAGATGGAGGTGAAATTTTCGTTTTTGATATGGGGGAATCGGTTAAAATAATAGACCTTGCTAAGAAAATGATTAGACTAAGTGGTTTAGAATTAGGGAAGGACATTCAGATTAAAATAACTGGATTAAGACCTGGGGAGAAACTCTACGAAGAATTATTAGCAAAGGAAGAGAATACTCTTGCAACTCATCACCCGCAGATTCTGAAAGCAAAAATTAGAGAAGAAAATGATTCGAGAATTAATGATATTTCTGATTTAGTAGCAATGTTTGGAGATCAGAATAATATTAATATTGTAACTAAAATGAAGTCAATTGTACCTGAGTTTATAAGCAATAACTCAACATTTGAAAAACTAGATAAGAAATGATTTTACCTTTTAAAGTACAGATTAGGTTTGCAGATGTCGATGTTATGGGACATGTGAATAATGCTATTTATCTTAATTTCTTTGAGAACACTCGAATGCATTATTTTAAGCAGATGCTGAATAGAAATTGGAATTGGAACGAAGATGGAATTATTCTTCTTCGAAATGAAGTCGATTATTTGCGTCCTGTTTTGATGGCTGATGAACCTGAAATAACAATGAATGTTGAGAAAATTGGGAATAAAAGTTTCGTTTTGAGCTATGAATTGAAGGTGAACCAAGAGCTTTATTGCAAGGGGCAGTCAATTTTGGTTGGGTACAATAATAATATTCAAGCTTCGATTTTAATTCCGGAAGAAATGAGAAAAGCTTTAGAGAAATTAAGTTCGGAACAATAGTTGCTAATTATAAAGAAAACGGAATTATGAGAATATTGGTATTATTTTTTGTGGCGCAACTCATGGGTCTTTATTCTTTTGCTCAAATTCCTGAAATTGGAAAGAAGGATTCCTGTTATTTTGTTTACAATAATAGTGGAGAACGCACCAATTCTCGCAGATATGCTGAATGGCAGTGTGGTAAAATTCTAGGGATTGTTGATTGTGGAGATCGATTAGAATACGATGAAGATGCTGATATCGTTTACTTGAACAATAAGGATATGGTAAATTCTACAGGAGCGGATAAACCATTTTCGGGTACTTGCGAAAGTTGTCATATGAATGGTGTTCTCGCTAGAAAGATAACCTTTGTCAACGGAAGAGAAAATGGATTGGACACCACTTACTATGAGTCAGGGTGTCCACAAGTGGTAAGAAGTCATATTAATGGGAAAGAAAATGGTCAATGGTTGTTCATGTACGATAGCACTCAATATTTAGCTTGGGAAATGAATTATTACATGGGAGAAAAGCATGGAAAACACATTTACATGAAGAAGAATGGAGATACGACCAAATGGGAAAATTATAAGAATGGTCTACTTGACGGCATCAAACGAACTTATTACTCTGATTCCAGAATTAAGCGTGAAGTGAATTACAAGCTAGGAGTTCTTGATGGTGCGTTTAAAATTTACAATCTAGAAGGGGTGGTAATCGAAGAAATTAACTATAAAGCAGGGAAAAAGCATCAGGAATCAATGTATTATTATGATGACGGGAAGCCGCTTAAAATAGAGCATTGGAATATGGGTGTGAAAAATGGAGCATTTAAAATTTTCTACTACCAAGGGCATTTGCAAGAAGAAAGGACTTTCAAAAAAGGTAAAAAAGAAGGTTGGTATAAGTTGTATTATCCTGATTCTAAAGTCAAGAATGAATCGTTGTTTGAAAAAGATGTATTGATTGAAGAGCATCGATACGATGAGCAGGGGAGAGAGACCTATTCTTTTGGCACCCCAACTGGAGACCAATCGGAAGATGATGCAATGCCTAAGACGAAAAAAAAGAAAAAAAGGAAGAATAATTAATCAAAATTTTTCACTGCTTTTTATTTTTGAACAAGAGTCTTTTTATCTTTACGGCAAACGGATAAAATGACACAATTTACTTTTGATTCTCACAATCATTCTCAACAATTCATTCGAATCACCGCTGAATTTGAAACTAATGTGGCGTTAACAAAAATTCAACTGCCTAGTTGGAGGCCCGGTAGATATGAATTGGCAAATTTCGCAAAGTATATTCGTAATTTTAATATAGTCGATGAGAAAGGAAATGCACTTTCATGGACCAAAATAACCAAAGATTCTTGGGAGGTAAATACGTCGGGCTGTATCGGAATTAAAGTTGAATATCAATTTTACTCCAATATTTTAAACGCAGGATCAACTTTTCTAGATGAGAATCAATTGTATGTGAACCCCGTAAATTGTTGTGTATACACGGAAGAAACATACCATCAAAAAGTACTCATTCGCTTACTTATTCCTGAAGATTGGCAAGTAGCTTCTTCATTAACTAAAGAAAAAATTGGTTATTCTGTTGCAAACATGGACGAATTAATGGATACACCATTTATCGCATCCTCTCAGTTACAGCAAAAGTCCTACGAATCAAACGGAACAACATTTTATGTTTGGTTCAATGGAGAGGTGAAACCAGATTGGGAGCGATTGATTAAAGATTTCAAAGCATTTACAGATATACAAATCAACAAGTTCACCGAATTTCCAGTTAATGAATATCATTTTTTAAATCAAATACTGCCATATAGAACATACCATGGAGTGGAACATCAGAAGTCAACAGTAATTTCTCTCGGACCTTCATATGAAATATTCTCTGGTATGTATGATGACCTCTTAGGAGTTAGTTCTCACGAACTCTATCATACATGGAACGTGAAAGCAATTCGGCCAATAGAAATGTTTCCGTATGATTTCTCAAAAGAAAATTATTCAAAATTAGGTTATCTATATGAGGGTGTAACAACTTATCAAGGCGATATGTTTTTATTCAAAAGTGGTGTTTTTTCAGAAGAACAGTATTTTAAAGAATTAAGCGAGCAGTTGCAAAAACATTTCGATAATCATGGTCGATTTAATTACTCTGTAGCGGAATCGTCATTTGATACATGGCTTGATGGCTATGTTCTAGGTGCTCCTGCTAGAAAAGTTTCGATATATACGGAAGGTTGTCTGCTTGCATTTGTAACAGACGTTCGTATTCGAATTGCTACTGATAATAAATATGGGATTGATGAGGTAATGAAGCGTCTGTATTTTAATTATGCCCTAGAAAATAAAGGTGTTTCCGAAGGCGATTATCAAAATATGATTGAAGCTGTTTCTGGAATTTCTTTCCAAACGTTTTTTGATAATTTTGTATATGGTAACCATGCGTTTGAATCAATTATATCTGAGGCTTTGGAGGATATGGGATTAGAATTAATACATGACCCTAGTGAAAATTATTCGGAAGGTAGATTAGGAATGAAAATCACTAAAAAAGGAAATAATTTCATAATATCGAATTTGTACCCTGGAGGACCTGCAGAAAACGGAAAACTTTCCATCGGAGATGAAATCATAGCAGTTAATGGCTTCAGCTGTCAGGGAGACTTAAATAAATGGTTAAATTATTTCGATGACGATCAAAAAGAAGTTACCGTAATAAGAAACGGTCGAATGCTTAATTTTATCTTTCCAGAGGTGAATCGAAATTTCTATATGAGATACAGTATTGCTAAAATGAAAGACATTACAGGAGATCAAAAACGCCTGTTTGATAATTGGAAGAAATAGTTTTTACTTTTCGGTTAATTTTATTGCAATTTTACCGCCAAACCAAGCCATTGGAATATATGCAAGAATGAGATCAGCTATTTCAAACCACATCGGACCAGGAAGTATAAAGTTCATTATTATTCCTCCAATGAGAAAGAATCCTCCAATACCAATTGACAACTTCATTTTGTGACTTGCAGCTAATAAACCTACTACTATTGCTCCAACAAGTGTTCCGAGCGAATGAGCTAAAAAAGGGAAGACGAAATTTTTAAATTCTAAAGTTGGCATGATTGCAATCAGAGCATCAAAATCATTTAGATCTAAATCGGCGATTGGAAAAAAGGTGTAACCAATATTTACCAATCCTAGATTGACAAAACTGCCAATAAACCATCCGAGAATGAATGCTAAGATGTTTCGAATGATTGTCTTCATAGAGCTAAGAGTTTTATTTTTTTGTAAATCTTAAATAATAAAAAGCTTACATAATACTAGACCAAAATTTAGCACTGTATTTAAAACTTATAACTCAATCCGAAACTGGGTAGAATAGGGAACTGATCAATTTGTTCCCCTGTTACACGATTGATGTAAAAAATATTTTTTCTATCATAAACATTTGTAACACTTGCTACTAGCTCAATTATATCTTTGTTTTTAAAGATGAATTTCTTTTTAACAGTAATGTCTAGTCTGTGGTAAGTTGGTAATCGTTCACTATTAAATGTTCCCAGCAAAGTTGTTACTTCATTTGCGTTTGATGTACCTACATTTGTTGTTACACCACCATTAAACGTTTGTCCTTCATAAAATCCTGTTGTCGGTGTAAATGGCAATCCTGAACCAAAATTCCAACGGATACTGACTTCTAAATTTTTCTTTTTACCAAAGCTATATGTACCAACTAAGTTGATATTATGTCTACGGTCAAATACTGGAGCATAAGTGGTATCGCCATCCCATCTTTCGGATTTTCCGTATGAATATACAGCCCATAAAAATAAACGATCGTCTGTATATTTTACAAGTAAATCAGCACCATAAGACTCTCCATTTTCAAGAATAAAATCTTTTTTCAAGACATCGTCAACAAGTGAGAACTCAGATTCATCAGGAAATAATTTGTTACTGTTGATGTTGCTTAGCTGTGAGAAATACTTGTAATAACCTTCTAAATTAACTGATATTCGTTTGGTTAAGTCGTATTCAAACCCTCCAATTGCATGCCATGCATATTGTAATCCATTTTTTGGAGTTTTTTCATTTTGATAAAGTGTGACAAATGTTTCTTGAACATTTGTAGGTGCAGTGAGTATTCCATTAAATAGATTGACAACATCCTTGTCTGAAGAAGCTGATGTGAAATTTTGAGAAAATCGTCCACCAGATGCTTTTATTCTTAGCTTATCTGTTGCATTGTATTTTAATCTCAAACGAGGTTCTGGAGAAACTGTACTTAATGATGCGTATACCTGAGCTCTAAGGCTAGGTTGCACTACCCACCTTGGCGTTACATATTTATAACTGAAATAAACACCTATTTCAGTTGTAAAGTTTTTTGCCTCAATTTTTTGTTTTGCTTCATTGAAAGTAACATATTCTGTATTGAATCCACTTATGTTAATTCCATAATCAAATTCTGCAGAATTCTTTAGGAAATAAATAAAATCAAATCCTAAATCGAAGCCACCAATTCTACTCATTCTCGTTACAGAATCAGCATCAGTAATAAATTCATTAAATTCTGTATCAAAACTACTTCCATTCACATGGCCTTTGATAAATATTGGAGAACTACTAGGTACTAGTAAGAAATTAATTCCCCCACCACTTTGTTTCCAGTCAATTTCTGCAATTTGGTAATCTACGTTATCTCTATTGTGAAAACCAAAGGCAGAAAATTTTGAACCACCTTTACTCTTTAATGTTAATTTACCATACAAATCGGTAAATTGAAAAGGGAGTCCATCACCATTATTTATTCTTTTGTACAATGGTTTAGAAGTATATTTTAGAAGACTTTGTTTGGCTGATAAAATGTAACTCCCATAACTCGTTTCCCCTTCTTTTATTTTTTTTAAGGGTCCTTCAAGTACTGTTTTTGCCATAAATGGTGAGAGAGAAAGCTTACCTCCAAACTTTTTTCTGTTTCCGTCGCGGTAAGTGATATCCATAATCGATGAAATTCTACCGCCATATTTCCCGTCAAATCCACCAGTAAAAATACTTGTGCTTTGTACTAATTCTGTTTCAAATATGGAGAAAAAACCAATTGAATGGAACGGGTTATATATAGTCATACCATCCAATAATATTTTATTCTGAATTGGTGTACCTCCACGAACATATAGCTGTCCACCTTGATCTCCAGTAGTAATTACACCAGGAGTAACACTGAAAGCACTAATAATATCATTCTCACCTCCAAGAGCTGGTATCCGTTCTAAGCCTTTTTTATCCAATCGTATTTCAGAAATTAAGACTTGAGTTCTCTTTCTTCTGGAGTCAGCACTAACTAACATCTCACCAAGATCCTGGATGCTTTGTAACTTCTCCAATTGAAAAGAAATATTAGCAATTCCTTTCACTTCTTTTATCGAAAAGTTCTGTGTTTGGGTTTTATACGAACCACTTTCTACTTTTATAATGTATTCTCCTTTATTCAATTTCGGGAGTGAGAAAAAACCATTGACATCAGTAATTGCTCCACTTAAATTAGTACTGTCTGCATTTAACAAACGAATTTTTTCAAACGGCATTGGTTCACCATCTGCTTTGTTGTATATAAAGCCACGTATTGTAAAATCTTGAGCACAAGTTGTTTGCCCAATAAAGAATGTGAGTAATATTCCAAAAATGATTTTCATAACAGTATTTTCTAATAAATATAGGTCCGAAGATAATTAAAACGTTTTAATTTGATTCGATTATGGCGAGAAACAATTTGAAAGGTAAGTATTATTGAGTCTGTTGTATACTCCAATTAATTATGACCTAAGAATGAGCTTTGCTTTCTCCCAATATTGATCCATTAGCTCCAAATCACTTGATGCAATTGAGACTTTATCATTCATCATTAATTCTTCCATCAATTGAAATCGTTTTATAAATTTCATATTCGTTTTGGTTAGAGCATTGTCAGGGCTTACGTTGATAAATCGAGCATAATTAATCAGTGAAAATAATACATCACCAAATTCATCTTCGATCCTATCTTGTGAGAGACCTGATTCTATTTCTACTTCTAATTCATTGATTTCTTCTTTCACTTTGTCAAAAACATCATTACGATTATCCCACTCAAAGCCAATTCCTTGAACTTTTTCCTGGATTCGAGAAGCTTTTACGATGGATGGTAGAGATTTTGGCACACCATCTAAAACAGATTTTCGGCCTTCTTTTAGTTTTAATTTCTCCCAGTTCGCTTTAACTTCTTCTTCCGTTTCTGCGACTGAATCACCATAAATGTGAGGATGTCGAAAGACGAGCTTTTCGCAAATTGCATTAAGAACAGATGTAACATTAAAAGCACCCTTTTCTTCTCCAATTTTAGAGTAGAAAACAAGATGCAAGAACAAATCGCCAATTTCCCCTTCTAAACTTTTTAAATCATTTTCAATAATGGCATCAGCAAGTTCATATGTTTCTTCAATTGTTAAACTACGAAGAGATTCTAGTGTTTGTTTTTGATCCCAAGGACACTTTTCTCTTAAGTCATCCATAATATCTAGCAATCTTTGAAAAGCAACTAATCTCTCGTCCATTTTTTATTTTCAAATTTAGTATTAATTGTTTAAATCGCTTTTGCTATTTTTACTTTGTGAAAAAACTAATTCTTCTAATTCCATTATTGATGCAATTATTTGGGGTAAATGCTCAATCTAATTATGATAAATGGTTAGAAGTCCGAGGTAAAATTGGTTACCTCGCGGCACACAGCAGCGCTATAGGACATCTGCCTAAGCAACACGCTAAAAGTATCGAGCTAGCGTATAGGTTTCAAACAAAAGGGAGTAAGGGATGGCATCATGCGTATAACTATCCAACTGTTGGTGTTGCATTATTTGTTAGTTCTGTTGGTAATAGAGAGATTTTGGGAACATACTCAGGAGTTTTTGGTTTTATGAATTTCCCATTATTAAAAACGAAGCATTTTGCATTATTTGGTAAGATTGGGGCTGGTTTAGCTTATACTGATAAGGTGTATAATTCTGAGTCGAACATACTTAACGTGGCTATTAGTACACATTTCAATACCAGAATTACTTTTGGTTTAGAAGCTGAATTTAACTTTAGGCGAAACGCTATTTTGTTAGGGATTGATGCTTCTCACTACTCGAATTCAGCTATAAACACACCGAATTATGGCTTAAACTTACCTTTTTTAAGTGTTGGGTATGCATATAGAATAAAGGAAGGGAGTGACTCTATAGCGAGAATGAAAAGTCAGGCAGAGATAAACTATTGGCAGTTTGGTGTGGTAGGTATTTTATCAGCAAAAAAGGTTTTTCCAACAGGGGGAAAGCATTTTACAATTTTTGGTGTTAATATTTTTGCAAGACGCTTTATAAATCATAAGGTCGGCATCGAATTGTCATTTGATTCTTTTATGAAACAATCAATTTTTGAGTTTCAAAAAGAAGTCCCAAAAACTCAAGCTGATATTATTCAATTGGGTGTGTTTCTTGGTTATATTCTGCCTTTTGATAAGTTTCATTTAGTAACCGGGATGGGATATTATGTGCGAGATAAATACCAGCCACAAGATTTTGTTTATCACCGTGTTGGTATGCGGTATGTTTTTGACAATGGACTTAATGTGAATCTTGTATTGAAATCGCACTGGGGAAGAGCGGATTATACGGAGTTTGGAATTGGATATACGTTTAAGAAATGAGAATACTACCACTTATAATATTGTTATTATTTACAGCTTGTAAAAAAGCAGAAGACAGGTCTTGTTTTAAGACGATAGGTGATAAAGGTGTCTTAGAGCTTGTACTTGAAGATTTTGACAAGTTAAATTTAGGAAAAAATTTGAAGTATGTCTTCGTACAAGACGTTGAGAACAGGGTTGTCCTGTCAGGCGGGAGTAATTTATTGAATTTCATACGGTTAGATGTTTCAGAAGGTGAGTTGACGATTGAAGATGAAAACAAGTGTAATTTCCTCCGTAATCAAAATAAGAAAGTAACTGTTGAAATACATTACATTGATATCTCTGAAATATTATTTCAAGGAACTGAAAAAGTTGAGTTTCAGAATCAAATGATTACAAATAACTTGCTTTTGAATTTGAGAGAAGGCGCAGGGGAGTTTAATTTAAATATAAATGCAAATCAACTGACTGTGATTGTTTCACTTGGTTGGGGTAATTTTAATATAGAAGGAGAAGTTAATTTTTTAAGATTGGATATTAAAAGTAATGGATTTGGAAGTGCTTATGGTCTTAATGTGAGAGATTCTGTGCATGTTTTGTCAAACTCATCAGAATTATTTAAATTTAATGCGGATGCTTGTTTTGTGCGTTCTCAAATGTTTGAAAAAGGGGATGTTTGGTTTATCGGGCAGCCTACTTTAGTCGATCACGTTTCATTTGGAAGTGGACAGTTGATCGATAAAAATTAGTAACTTTGTATGAAAGAAGTTACTATGATTAAGCTCATTTTTATCTCTATAGCCTTGTTGATGATCGCATTTGCTGGAATTGCGATTAAAATTTGGGCAAAAAAGGATGGTGCATTTTCTGGTACCTGTGCTAGTAATAACCCCATGTTACAAGAAGAGGGAGCATCTTGCGGTTTGTGTGGTGCTACTCCAGAAGAAAAGTGTAAAAACTAATCTTTTAAATCATAAAGATTTTACGCTGTTGGATAATTATCTCTTCGACTAAATCTAATGCCTTTTGCAGTTGTTCTTCACGAGACAATTGAGTATTATCTATCTCAATAGCCGTTTCTGCTTTTGTTAACGGGCTTTCTTCTCTATTGCTATCAATGTGGTCTCGTTTTATTAGATTCTCTCTTACAGCGTCTCTGGTTGTCTCAAATCCTCGTGCCATCAATTCCTTAAACCTTCTTTCTGTTCTGATGTCAACATCAGCTGTGATGAATAATTTTAAATCTGCAGAAGGAAATACAACAGTACCAATATCTCTGCCGTCCATGATTATTCCACCTTTATTCCCCATTTTTTGTTGTTCACCAACTAATTTTGTTCGCACTTCTTTTATTTCAGCGATTTTAGAAACAAAGGAAGAAACAATTGGAGTTCTAATTTCATCCGCGACATTTTCGCCGTTTAGTAATAGGGATGGCGCATCATTTTTATTGGCTTTGAATTCTAAATTCACATCAGCTAATTTATCGATAATCCCTTCTCTGTCAACATCTGTATTTGATATTAAGTTATTACGCAAAGCAAAAAGCGTTACACCACGATACATAGCTCCAGAATCAATGAAAATATAATTCAATTCATTTGCTAATTCTTTGGCTAAGGTACTTTTTCCACAAGATGAAAAACCGTCGATTGCAATTGTAATTTTCTTATTCGTCATAGAAACAAAGATAAATCAAAATTATTGAACATAAAAAAAAGGTGTTCTGAATTAACAGAACACCTTTGAATAATAATAATTTTCTACTTATTAAAAGTGAAAAGTCATTTTTATATTAGCAGCTGGTCCGAAAACAGAATTATTTCCATCAGTATCAATACCAAAAGAAGAACCGTTGTTTACTTCTACAGTAGACTCAAGCATTTCTTCTGTACCTGCAGCGTTTATTCCTTCAGATTGCATAGTAGTTGATGAAGTACCGTTAGCTGTAAAAGCTAAACCCCAACCGAATTCACCACCTATAGCCAATCTTGGCATTACGAAGTATTCAGCACCGATAAAAGCTCTTACTCCAATACCAAAAGTCATACCTGACTTAGCTTCAGTTATTCTTGCTGTGTTACCGAAAGCATCAGAACCAACATTAATACCACCTAACATATCGTCATCGGCGTCAACGTCAACATTTCCTCCAGTAGTATTTTGGTTTAATGCGTTACCGTAATTGAAAGTGTTTTTAGAACTACTTATATTAATTCCTAATTCAGCACCGTAGAAACCTTGAAGACGCCCTTGTCCTCTTCTTTTTTCCATACCTACTGCAAGGCCAATGTTTGTTGATCCTGACTTGTAGTCATTAATTACCATTGGTGATGGTGTACTTGGAAATACAACTGCTGCCGTATTCGAACGATCGCGTACTTCATTTTCACCTTTAACGCTTCCAAATCCAATTCTTAAAGCTGCTCTGTATGCAGTGTTAGCATCTACAAAGTACTTTCCAGTAATTGTTTGATTATTTGTTAAATAGTTCCATGTTGGAGCTGCATTTCCATCATTTCCTCCGATAAGGTTACCGAAGTAAGATAAGAAAGGTGTAGCATCAATACTGATAGCCCAATCTTCTGCTTGTGGCAGGTAAGACTCACCCATTTCATTTTTTAAATCTTGAGCGAAAGCTACAGAAGTACCTAGTAAAACTGCAACCGCTAAAATTGACTTTTTCATAAAATTTAATTTTTGGTTTGGTTAAATGTACTGATGTTTTTTCAAAAGGTTTCATAAAAGTAATAAACAATTTGCGGTTGATAAGAGGGGTACGTTTGCTATATGCTTATTAATAAAGGCTTTAGCTATATTTTCCACTTCGAAAAATTTGTTGATAAAGTTATCACATTATTATAGCCTGCTCTCGAATAAATGACAAATCCATAGTCTAAACTAAACTT
>ENA-OWPI01001337-OWPI01001337.1-marine-metagenome-genome-assembly--contig:-NODE-1337-length-28027-cov-3.381610_pt1 | contig 28027 bp, 28 predicted proteins | sample MGYA00238138_ERZ651775 | MGnify/ENA primary metagenome ERZ651775 (study PRJEB26906, sample SAMN06265043) | marine metagenome | isolation source: Helgoland LTER site | place: Germany:Helgoland, sampling...
ATGGAAAAACTGGCATACACTCTTGAAGACTTAATTAGAAATGAAGATTATACTATTACTGAAACAGAGTGGAAGAGTATATTTTTTCAAATATGCTTTGGTTTAGCTGTATCTCAAAAAAGATTTAATTTTGTTCATAATGACCTTCATTGTGAAAATATTATGTTTCAAGAAACAACAGAGGAATATATTTACTATGAATATGAAAATAATTTATATAAAATTCCTACATTTGGTAGAATTACCAAAATAATTGATTTTGGGCGTGCGACATTTACTCATAATAATGTTATTTATTTTAGTGATGCGTTTGACGAATCGGGTGATGCGGAAGGACAATATGATTACCCACAAAATAATTCCTTTAAAGGTTGTAAGTTAAAACCTAATCCTAGTTTTGATTTGGCTAGACTAAGTTCAACAATTATAGATTATTTTGAAACTGATACTGAATTATACAAACTTCTTAAAACCTGGATAACGGATAAATATAGCTATTTTCTATATAATGATCCAGATGATTTTGAACTGTATAAAAATATAGCGAAAAACGTTACTAACGCTGTTCCTAAAAAACAATTAAAAAAAACTATATTTAAAAATTTTATAATTAAAAAAGACACTATTCCGCAAAATATATTTGTTTATACTTATTGATTTTCTAACTCTTTCATTATTCTTTTCAATTTATTTAATTCTTTAAGGTCGTGATTATACTTTATAGGATTTGGACATATAACTGAACATATTTCTCTACATTCACTATCGGATTTATTTGATTTTTTACATTTTTTTTTACAATCGTCTTCATATAATGTTCCGATATCTTGTTCGGGTTTATCAGCATCTTCGCTAGTTTTATTTTCGGGCTCGGTATCTTCGTCTGTTGCTTTCTTTTCTGGTTCATCGTCGTCATCGTCTGTGTCCTTGTCATCGTCTGTGTCATCGTCTGTGTCCTTGTCATCGTCGGTGTCCTTGTCATCGTCGTCATCGGCGGTGTCCCCGTCTATTGTATCAATAAAACCTTCATTAAGTTTACGGTTATTAGTTTTGATAATAAATAGTAAGAATGTTAATAATATCGCAACTTTAAGATATTTGCGACCGGTAATTATAATAGCACATATCAATAGAAAATCCAATATACTATTATTAACTTTTAATTTTTTTTGTAATAAAATTAATATTAATACAATCACTATTAAAACAGATATAGTGTTTATTTCTTTTCTATTCATTAATAATATATTATAAAAAAATTAAAAATCAGGATTTCCAATATTAACTTCTGGTTGTGCTGAAACACTAGCACCACCACTCATTACTAATGGTTTAATGTAATCTATACTAACCAAAATTATAAATACAACTACAAGATGTTTCAAATATACTTTCCAACTACAAGGTTTATCATCGGTTCTACATAATAAATAAAGAACAATAGTAGATACTAAGGATACAATACCGTTTAAAATATATTGGTTATTTAACATATTCAACATACTAATAATTGCTATAAAGAAAAAAAAAAATAAAATCAAACAAATTTAATCAAAAAATGAATAATTACGAGTTCTCTTTTGAGGTGCTTCTTCTACTAAAGAATCGAAATTTAACTCTTGTATATCTAATTGTTCTAAGTCTGTGGGTTCTGAATCATCTAAATTAACAGTAATTTCCTGAACTTTATTTGTTTGTTTGTTTAATTCTGGAAATGCGTCTTGTAGATTAACTTCTACCTTAGGTTTCGATTTTGTTTTAATTTGAATAACTTCACTATCAGTATCATCTAAATTAGTTGTTTTAAACATTTCTTCATTTGTTGATAATTCTAATGGAGGTGATTCAAGATCAAATGATTTATTAGCAAATTCAGTAGGAGCTTCGACGGGAACTTCGACGGGAACTTCGACTGGAGCTTCGACAGGAGCCGCTACAGGAACTTCGACGGGAGCTTCAACGAGAACATCTAATGGAGCTTCGACAGGAGCCGCTACAGGAACTTCAACGGGAACTTCGACGGGAACTTCGACGGGAACTTCAACTGGAACTTCGACGGGAGCTTCAACGGGATCTTCTACAAGAACTTCAGGGAGGGATTCAACTGCGGTTTCAGAGAGTGATTCGGTACTAGTTGAATCTAACATAGTCATTAATTTATTTTATTTTTCATTAGAACAATTTTCAAGTTCTTTTAATACCATAGTTTTAACGGAGGGTTCAGGCTCGGGCTCGGGTTCATCATTTTGTAAATATTTCCTAAGAATATCTTTGACAGGTAATTCACGGCGGATAGTTTCATTAATAGATGTTTCAATAAGTAGTTCAGATTCTCTACGATTTTTTTGATAATCGAATTTATTTACATTTTCGTCAAATAAATAAGAATTCTTCCAAAAGTATCTAGCAATATCAATAAAACATTTATGAATAAAATGACTAGTTTTGGGTATATTAAGGTCTATTTTCCCTTTTGTTTTAGTAAAATTGATAGATGTTAAAATTCTAGTATGGCTAACAAATACTGCGGTTATTAATTCATCAATCCAATCACAACGTGAGTTTTTAACTATATTTTCACAATGGCTATTAATTACTTCTGTATTCCATGAAGGAATATCTCTCATTTTTTGTTGAAATTCAAAGAAGACTTTCTTGGGTGTTTTATTTGTTTTACATAATTCTTTACAATCTTCGTAAATTTCTAAAAATATAAAGTAAATATTAGACTTGAGTATATTAACTAATTGCTTGGTATATTCTGTTTTTGCATCAACCAATACTGCTAAATTACCATCTTCCATAATTTAAAAATTTTGTAGAAAATTAATATAATATTTCAACGCGTTTTAATTTTCTGTAATAAAAAGAAAAAAAAATAAAAAATAATAATGTTACTAAAATATTTAGATTTAGATTTAGATTTAGATTAATTTTGATATTTCTTCTTCAATAATTCTATCAATTTCATCTTGTTGTTCTTTTGCTTCTTTTAATTTCTGATTTTCAGTTTCTATATTTTTATCTCCATCAAGAATTATTTCAGGACCTACATCAGTAACAGATTGAGCAAATGGATTTTCTCTTAATACTTCCAATACTTCTGGTTGAATACGCTGGGTTTCCATATCATTATTGAGTTGGTCTTTATGGTGAGATAATGTGACCCCCATTTCAGTTGCGGTTTTAATATGGTCTGGACCTTTATTGACCTTGGGGTACGAAACACCAGACATTTGTTTTTTATTTAACATATTAATTTTATCTCTACCATTGGCAATTTTCGCTCCTTGATCACTAGGTTTACGACCTTTAGCTATTTGTTCTTTGTTGATATTCATACGAGCATTATAAGATGAATCATATGATGCCGATTTTTTATTATAAGAATTACCTGAACCAGTATATTCATTGTTTGATAAAAATTGTTTAGATGTATTAGGTGCTTCGGCAGGATCAACCATATATCCACCTTTAGTTCTACCACCATGTAAGAAACCAGCACGACTATCTTCAACTGTAGTTTCCTTGGTTGTTTTCTTTGGAGGGTTCTTGCGATTGAATGTTTGTAATTTCTTAGGACCAAATGGTGATATATTGGCAGTATAATCGACGTTTCCTAATGTTTCACGTATAGTTGTCTTAGCCCCAGTGTCATACTTAGTAATTTTAGGTTTCATTTCTTGGTTTTGAACTTGACCGGTGTGTTTGTTATCAACCGTTGTTTCTTTAATTGTAGTTCTCGCGACGTCATTGGGGTCATAAGATTGAAGTTTTTTAGGACCACTCATATTACCGGTATGTTTGTTATCAATAGTAGTTTCCTTTATTGTGGTTTTTGCTGTATCATTTGGGTCATATACGGTCATTTTCTTGGGCATAGAAGCATTCATATTACCATCTGGACGATTATTACCCACAAAATTTTCTTTCTTGGTTGTTCTAACTAAATCCTGTAAAGGAGATATAATATTTTTAACAACTTTAGTCAAGTTAAGGCGGTTTGTTCGTTTTTGTGTAATATCTCTTTCATTGGCATATGCTTTATATCCGGCTTTACCATAATTAAGTTCTTTACCATCTGTATCAGTCCATTGACCTGCGCTTGTAGCATTGGTAGGATCTTTAGCCATATAAACATTTTTGTGTGGTTCTTGAACTTTTTGATTAAGTTTTTGTTTATTTGTGGAAACCTTGGCACCACCAACAAAGTGTCTAGATGTTTGTCGGTTGGTATTTTTAACACAAAATGCTTCATCCGCTTTAGGTTTCAATACTGCTCCAGTAGTTTTGATGTATCTATTAGGTCCCATTTTATGGAATTTTTCGGGTTTCTTTTTAATAACATTACCAACCTTTCCACGCTCATCATTATTACGTTTACCAGTAATAACACGGCCTTTATATTGTAATTTCTGATTATTCTTAGACCTTTCTTGGTCGATATTTTTGGGTTTCATTAATTCTTGAATTTCAAATTGTTGATACCCTCCTGTACCTTCTTCACCATAATTTTGACCTAATCCAGGTGCTACACGAACTTGTTCAAATGGAAGTTCTGCTTTTTTTTTATTAGTTTGCCAATAACGTTCTTTCATTTGTTCGTCCATACTTGGGGAACCATTTACATAACTTAGGTTGCTGGTGGGTTTAAAGAACGGTTTATTTTCTTGTTTTTTATATGTAAATTCCGAATTACCATTTGATTCTAAAAGACGATTAGGTATAGATAGATCTTTTGTGCTTTGAGTTACACCTTTTCCAAAAAACGGTTCCATTACTTGACCATCACTACGTGTTTTAAATTTATCTTTAGTTAATTTTAATCCAGAAAGAGAACTTACTACTTCATTAGACATTTCTGTTATATCTGGTTTGAATGGTTTCTCTGTAGATGCTATGTAATCATTTTTAGCGTTATTTTTCTTCGCTACTTGCTGTTCTATTTTTTCTCCATCTATAACTTGTGATAATGTATTGCTCATAAAGGTTTCCTTTTTTTCTTCTTTTTTTTCTTGTTCTTTTTCTTGTTCCTTTTTATTGGTAATTAGATAACCAATACCTAATAATCCTATAGTAGCTAGTATTTCGCTCATTATTATATATTTATATAATAATATTTAAAAAAAAATAGAAATACATATAATACTATTAATATGTATACTAAGGAATATTTTACGAATATTAAAATGTCCTCATTTAATTCTACTATTCCCGAAGAATTACAAGAAATTATGGGTGAAATAGATAAAATTCTTTTCAAAGACCAAACAAACGATTGGCGACATAAACCTAAACCCAATTTTTTAAAAAAAAATAATGATGATGAAATAGAAGTATTCAAACAAGACCTTAATGGATGTTTAAATAAATTGAGTTTAGGTAATTTTGACCATTTATATCCTAAAATAAGTGAATTAATGGAAAAATATGATAATTGGGAATATTTTATTGAACTATTGTTTAGTAAATCTATAATTCAACCTATTTTTTGTCCAATTTATGTTAAACTTCTTAAAAAAATTAATAATACCGAAATGATTATGGAATTACTAGAAAATAAAATTAAAAATTATGAGGAAATTCTATCGAATACGCAGATCCTCGATAATAGTGAATTAAATTATGAAGAGTTCTGTCAAAATAACAAGAATAAAATTATTAAAGGAGGATATTCGCAATTCATAGGAGAACTTTATATGTTTGACTTATGTAAATACAAAAGAATATTAACAAACATTAATTTATTTGTTAAAAATATAGAGAATAATGATGATACAATAGAAGATAATATTATTTGTTTGGATAAACTTACACGTACAATCACAAGTGCTATGAATATTCACGATAAAGATAGTTTGAAAAAATCTATTAATTCTATAATAAAAACAAATGTGTCAATATCAAAACGTCTCAAATTCAAATTAATGGATTTGCTGGATATTATTAATAAATAAGTATTTAAAAATATTAATCAATTATTAAATATTATGAGTATTGATAGTAATACATTTATCAATAATAATCTAGATAATCTTGTGAAAATTTATATTCAAGAAAGACAAGCAATAAAGAATGAATTAGGTGTTCTTTATTTAGAAACCGATAATAATGAGATGAAAGTAAAGTATTTACCTCTTAGTAATCCGTATTTATCCGATGAAATACGGGAAGATATTCAAAGTAAAAACAATAACCGAAATAGCAATATGTTTATTGTGTTTGATAAACAATTAATGGTTATGGATTTGGAGAAATATAAAACAAACTAATTTGTTTAATTATATTAATGGTCATTTTATTTATATTTTTATTTATATTATTATTTGTATTTTTAGCAGTACAACATAATATTTACGAAAATTTTCTCAGTTATAAAAGATGTGAAAAGAAACCATTAAAGGGAATTACTAAGGAATTAATGGATAAATATGACATTGCCGAAGCACAAGAAACCGAAGCTTGGGATATATATATACCGTGTGGTTATACTGGAATAGAGAAAGAATTGAAATCTCTGGATATAATGAACGAAAAACAAAAAATATTTGGGATAGATGGGTGTGATAAAATAGTCGCCAAGAATAATTTATGGAGAGAAATGAAAAACGAATATGGTTTAAATGGGGCTTCTAATATTATGCCTACAACTTATTTATTAGATGACCCGAAAGATATGGATGTATTTAAAAAAAAATTCAATAAAGAAAACGTGTATATTCTTAAAAGAAATGTTCAACGCAAAAAAGGTATTAAACTATCAAATAATTATTACGATATAATTAATAGTAAATATAATAAATACAGACTAGTTCAAGATATGAAAGAATCGTATTTAGTAAATGAAAGGAAATTTAATATTAGACTCTATTTATTGATAGTTTGTTCAAAAGACCAAATTAATGTTTATTTACATAAGCGCAACAAATTGCTTTATACTAAAGATAAAATAAATCGACAGGATAAATTGGATTTCAATTCAAATATTACAAATAGTTATGATGTTAATGGAGATATTTATGATACACATCCTTTTGATGTTTCCGAATTGGAAAAATTAACAAATGATTCAAAAATTACTAAACAAATTAAGGAAAAAATTACTATGTTTTCAAAAGTAATTGTGTTACCATTAAATAAAAATATTAAACTTAAAAATAACACTAAATTTCAATTGTTTGGTGTTGACGCTATTTATGATAAAAATGGCGAAATATATTTTCTTGAAGCTAACAAAGGTCCTGATATGATTCCTAAAGACCATCGGGATAAAAAAATGAAAACTAAGATAATTAATGATACATTATCTAAAGTAGATATAATAGACGATGAATATAATGATTTTGAATTAGTTTATAGTATTTAAAATTTATAGTTTAACAATTTTATATATTTTCATTAAATATTAATCATAGTATAATTTATGGATACAATTATCAATTTCCAATTATTGAGCATCTTGAAAAAAACAAAGTTTGACACTATCAAAGACAATTCATTTGATGATATGTGTGGATATTTAATGAAATTAGATAATTTAAAAAAATATAAACTATTATTAAAATTATTAGGAATAGGAAACATACATATTAAGAAATTTATGAGTGTTTTTATGCTAAACTATTTTCCTAAAGAAACTATGACTTTACAAGACGGATTTTTGAGCAAGAAACTTGAAAATTATTCAAATAATATCATTAAATACCTAAATAAATTCATGCTTAATAATTGCTTTATTGGTTTATATAAATTCTTGTTAATAGAAAATATTAAACTATATATAACTACTTACAATGTATGGATTAAAGCCGATAAATTGTTTCTAATTAAGGAACTCTATCAAAAATACTTTAAACAAGAAAAATTTATTAATGAAACTAAAAATATAAAACCAGAAATAAAGGAAAATGCGATATATATGCGTGATAAAATACTCGGAAAAATTCAACTACTTACACCCAAAGGATTTAAATTGAATTTTGAACTAAATGAAATATACTTGAAAGTATTTGCTTATGAATTAGAAAATGGGAATTATGATAAATTACTTGAAACCTTGGAACACATCAAAAATCTATTAAAACCACTTGTTCCTAATCGTCCAGATATACACTCAGAAATTGATGAACGCATTGATATTGAATGGTTAAAGGAAATACTTCTTAACGAAGCTTTTGATGATTTATTCATATTAAATCTATTCACCTTCCTTTTTAGTATGCTAGAGAAATTCCAAGCACAAGCGGATGACGAAGAAACAGAACAATGGAAATCACAAATAATGGACTTATTATATGAAAACAAACCACTATATAGTTTCATACCAGGATTTCTTGAAAAATACATTGATAAACTCAAACAAATATATACAAGTATAAATAATCTAAAGGATTTTCTAGGAAATAATAAATAGTAAATATGTGCGGTATTTTCACCATATTTGGTAACGCGAACGACTATTCTAGGGCTACCCTTTTAAATTGTTCTAATACAATACGTCATAGAGGACCAGATTGGAGTGGAAATTGGATAAATGAAGTATGTGGTATGTTTCACGAAAGACTTTCCATTAATGGCTTAAATAATGGCCACCAACCTATTGTTTCTAATAGTGAAAAGTTTATATTGTGTGTTAATGGTGAAATCTATAATTATAAAGAATTAAAAAATAATGAATGTTCATCCTATAATTTCAATACAGATTCGGACTGTGAAGTCATCATACCCCTTTACATTAAATATGGTGGTTCGTGTGTCGAAAAATTAGACGGTATATTCTGTTTCACTTTATATGATGTGGAGAATAACACATTATTTATTGCTCGGGATAGAATTGGTATTAATAGTCTCTATTATGGTTTTGATGAATATAAAAATTTATTTGTTGGGTCCGAGGCAAAAACAATGCCAATGGTAGAAAATATTAAGGAATTTCCACCAGGCAATTACTTTATATGTAATTTAAATGAATTATATAAACCTTCGATTGATCTAATTAGCAATTATTATGATATTATGGATTATAATAAATTTAACGACTGTCTAGATGAGCCTAAACAATTAGTTTCTGTTCACGATAGTCTTGTATCTTCGGTGCGAAAAAGGCTAATGTGTGAAGTTCCATTTGGCGTGTTATTAAGTGGTGGATTAGATTCTAGTTTGATTGCTTCTATAACCACTAAACTTATTAGAGAAAATCCGGAATTAAGTTCATTTGGACATAAACTCCACACCTTTTCAATTGGTCTTGAAGGGGCACCGGATTTGAAATATGCGAAAATTGTTGCTGACCATATTGGTAGTATTCATCACGAATTTCAGTTCACAATTAACGATGGATTAGATGCTATTGAAAATATCATTTATCATTTAGAAACGTACGATGTTACAACTATTAGAGCAAGTATACCAATGTATTTGCTTTCACGAAAAATAAAAGCAATGGGTATTAAGATGGTATTATCGGGCGAAGGTGCCGATGAATTGCTAGGTGGATATTTATATTTTCATCAAGCCCCAAATGATAACGAATTTCATAGTGAATGTGTTAGTCGTGTAAGAGACCTTCATTATTTCGATTGCTTGCGAGCAAATAAATCGACGATGGCTTGGGGGCTGGAAGTGCGAGTTCCTTTCTTAGATAAGGATTTTATAGATGTGTCATTGCCTATTCATCCACAATTAAAAAAGAAGAATAAAATAGAAAAATATATATTACGTAAGGCTTTTGATAGAAATGATTATCATTATTTGCCAGAAAGTATATTATGGAGACAAAAGGAACAATTTAGTGATGGAGTTGGTTATTCGTGGATTGATAGTATTAAACAACACGCGGTTTCGTCAATAAGTGATGAACTATATGAAGAAATCAAGTCAATGTGCCCCGATGTTACTAATCGCGAAGAAGCATACTATAGGAAAGTTTTTAATAATCGTTTTCCAGTGAAAAATGAATTTGTAAGACGATGGGTTCCTAAAATGTCTTGGGAAGGTGTTTCATACGATCCGTCTGGTCGCGCTCAGAAAATTCATATTGATGCGAATCAATAAATAATGCTATCATATTATTTATCATAATATTATCATATTATTTATCATAATACTATCATAATACTATCATAATACTAAATTTATTATTCCCATCATAACTATTATAACACTGTCACGATTATCTTTTAATTTATTATATAATTGATCACCTACAAACGGTAATTCTTTTACTGCTTTTTCATTATTTTCTATATATGATAGTATAAAAAAACCAATTGCTATTGATATTCCCATTTTCAATAGTCCCATTTTAATAATTAAAACAAAAAAATAATAGTTAAACGGCCATAGATGCTTTAATTGACGGATATGGCTTATAACCAACTAATTTTAAATCTTCGTATGTAAATTCAGTTATATCTTTTTTCTTATTAAGAACAACCACTTTTGGAAAGGGTCTTGGTGTTCGTGATATATTTTCAAGTGCTTGTTCTTTATGATTACTATATAAATGTGTATTACCTGTAATTACCGTTAATATCCCAGGAGTATAATCAATACCTTCAATATTACACAATAAATGAACCAATAAAGCTCCTGTACATACATTCCAATTATTTGCCAAGAAATAATCCGAACTTCTTATATAAATCATTAAATCTAATTTGTTTTCTAAGGTGTTCACGTAGAATTGATATTTACATAAACACGGTGGTAGTGCTGCTTTATGAAGTGTGCTACAATTCCACAAATCAATAATAATTCTGCGGGAATTGGGATTATTTTTAAGCAAATTGATAACATTATCTAACTGATCATAACCTTGACCTGTATAATCATCTTCGCAAGTTTTATAGGTTGCTCCAAAGTGGCGAAAATTAAATCCATATGTTTCTCCGAGGTCTCCTTCGGGATAATGAGACAATCCCGCATTATCAAGGAATTCCCGACTTGTATTACCATCCCAAATATTAACATTATTTTCTTGTAGAATTTTATTGCTAGTTTTTCCCGATAAGTAAAACATAAGTTCTTGGAAAATACCACGGAAAAATTGGCGCCGAGTTGTTAACATAGGAAAAGTATCACTTAGGTCATATTTGAACATTTTTCCAAACACACTATATGTGCCAGTTCCGGTTCTATCACCATTTTCTATACCGCTTGAAATTAATTCATTTAATGTTTCGATGTATTTACATTCTTCCGTGTTTTTCCAAACAAAATCTTCTCGGAACCCAGTGCCATAGAAATCACGATTGGTATAAACTAATTTCCTGTAATAGATTCCCTTTTCTTCTTGGAATTTTGAAACATCCGTTAATTCATAATTATCATTAATTTTAGGAAAGAATTTATCGCAATCATATTTGTCATAAACTTCTGTGGCGTATATTTTTTCACAATCTTTGCGTTTAATCGCTTCATTATAGATTTCGGAGCCACCTATTACAAAGATATTCTCTTTATTCACCATATCCATATTATTTACTTCACATAGTGCTTCATCTAATGATTTATATGAAAACGCGTCTTCATAAATAGTATCACTTCGTGTTAAAACTACATTAATACGATTCGGTAATGGTTTCTTTGGTAGGCTTTCCCAAGTTTTACGACCCATTATAACAACATTTTTCAATAGTGGGTCATTTGTATGTGTCGTGACTTTCTTAAAATAACTTAATTCGCTTTTGATAAACCAAGGTATGGTATTATCCTTTCCGATTCCGTTTTTAGTATCAAAGGCAACAATGATTTTCATGATTATTATTGTTGTAATATAATTAAAAATAAAAACTTTAAATTTAAATCAAATTTAATAATATCCGTATTGCTGCTGCTGCGAATAAGGATTTCCTTGTAGCATAGGCATTTGGCCTGGCAACATAGGTATTTGGCCTTGTGGCATTGCGGCAAAACCACGTGCACCATAAGTAACAGCGGAATTATTGACAGTTTGTAAATATTGTGCTTGCATTTGTTGTTCGATTTTTTTTTTTCTAAGGACAGTTTCTGAGAATGTTTTGGTTGTCATTTTAACGGATCCAATAATAACTAAACCAATAATGGCGGTGGTACCAAGAGTGACAATGGCATTTTCCCCTAAATCTGGGAATTCAATTGCTTTATTACTTCTTAATAATCCTCTAGATACCATAACCATAAAACACACAAAAAGTATTAATACTGCCATATTCATAATAAATTTCTTAACTTCTGGATTGCCTAAAAATTCGTTTACTGACTTAATTAAACCAATAACATTGTTATTTTCTTTGGGACTATTGTTTTTGCTTGGGCTTCTGCTTCTTAGCGCTAAAGTTCCTGATGAACCACCTGTTAATGATTTTCTTTCAATTGTTTCGATAGTTCTCATCAGTTTCTTAAAACGTTCGAATTGTTTTTCTTCGGTTTTTTTTAAAATATCCATTAGTGAATGTCCATTTAGTTTCATACTTAAAAACTCTTTATTATCTTCTGCGAAACTAAGTAAATCTTCATAGTTAGTTTTTTGTATATCGCTATTCATATCTTTTAAGAATTTTAATACTTTTACTTGAGTATTTGGATGTAATTCGGCGGAAGTGATTGTCGTTCTTTTTTGTAGTTTTTTCGTTGGTGCTTTTTTCGTTGGTGCTTTTTTCGTTGATGATTTTTTCGTTGGTGCTTTTTTCGTTGATGAATGTTTGCGAGAAGTATTTTTTTTAGTATGTTCATTCGAATTACTAGAACTATAACGTGTCATATATTATATACAATTATTTTTTCTTTAAAAATTTAGAAAATACAGTCTCAGATTTACATATTAACGCATTACTGTTACTATCTGTTTTAATGGTATACCACCAATTATAAGGAATATATACCATTTGTCTAGGTCTCAATATAATCTCCATATAAGAAATGTCATTAAATTTAGGATATACATTTGGATTGAATTTCCAGAAATTTACATTACTAAATTTACCAGTTTTATCTAAATAAAGTTTCTTTTTCTCTGTTGGAGGAATTAATACTATTTTTTGGGATCCTTTGATTTGATATAATATGAATCTATAGTTTGCTTGTCTAAGTATCTTCGTTTCTTCCTTTGTTTTATTTTGAAGAATTTCATACTCTTTTGTAAGATTTAGGTCTGGTAAATAATAGTCAAAATATTCCTTAATGTTTTTTTTGGTTAAAACAATATTGTCTAATACATTTGTAAATACACACGGTTGATTGTGTTTGATACTTTCTTCAAACCCTTCTTTGTCTGGGTTGTTGTATTCTATTATTTCAAATTCAGTAGGTACTTCTTTATTAACGTATTTATATTGACTATAGATTATCACTAATATTAGTATAACAAAAATATAATACATTTTAATTAAAACAAAAGATTATAAAAAATAGATTATAACGAAATTACTTAAAGTTTATTCAATAGTCTTTACTATAATTTATCATGACTCTAGTAACAGGACAAGTAAAATGGTTCAACTCGCGCGCCGGTTACGGCTTCATTACATCTAATACAAATGAGGACATTTTTGTTCATCAGTCTAATATTTGCCCTAAGATTAATCGTTATCGGTCTCTTGTTCAAGGTGAATATGTTGAATTCGAGCTTAGTGTCTCAAATGATGTTCAACAAGCAATTAAAGTTACAGGTATCAATGATGGTCCTCTTATGTGTGATAGTCACCTTCAACGTGATGAAGAAGGTAATGTTACTCGTACTGGTCCCCCGGTAACTAGTCGTGGAGGCCGTGGAGGCCGTGGAGGCCGTGGAGGCCGTGGAGGACGCGGAGGCCGTGGTGGCCGTGGTGGTCGTGGAGACCAAGCAACTACAGAAACTACCGAAACCACAGACAATTAAATAAATTTAGTATGTTCTACGTTTTGATTTTCTGCGTTTAACTCCATATACTCTGGCTCCCTTTCTGGTTTTTTTCAATGAGGTTGCTTGAATATCTTTAATAAATTTAATACTTGATAATATTGACTTCATTTCTTCGCGGTCATTTTTCAACTTGAATATTTTTTCATTTATTTTACTGAGACGATTAGTATAATCGCCATATGTATCTGTAGATTTTCTTTGTTTTTTTAGTAATTTATCTCGATCATTATAAAGTTTGATTAATTTTTCGTCTATTGTTTTAATTTCATTTGAAATATTATAAACAATTGATTTATTTTTATGTTGAAGGATATCAATATATTTTTTTAGCTCCTTAAGTTCCTTGGCAATAAGCGTATGTTCTTCTTTAGCTTCTTCAACATTGGTATATTTGTAGTGACAAGCATCTTTTTCGTGAACATTTTTACCATAAAATTTACAAGGTGCTATACATTCATGGAAACTTTTACCGTGACACATTTTTTGATTACTTAATACATTTGGAACGCATTTTTTATCTTGATAAATACAATGAGTATCCGTACATTCATCTTTTGTTTTATGTAAGCACATAGACGTTTGTGTATCTAATTCATCGCTTAATACTGAGTTTATATCGGAATTATTTTCATTATTAAAATTATCATTATTATTTGGAATATTATTTTTTAATATTTGTTTTATTTTTTTAACTTGGTTACTATGTAATACTTTCTCGTCGTCAATTTCATTTTTAATAACCTGTATTCTATTATATATTTTGTTAGAAACACCTAATGAATCTAAATATCTATCTAATTTCCTTAAGCCACCCGATGTAATTCGTTCCCCTCTATATTTTGCGTATATTTTATTTAATGGGTCACCATAACCGGATGTTCTTCTTGAATTATTATAGTTATTATAGTTATTACTATTATAATTATTACTATTACTGAAACTCATTAATATATATTTACATAAAAAAAAAATAACAAACTAAATAATTTTTATTCATAAACGATATTTGAACGACGAATATAATAAATTGTTTTTTCCTTTTTTTTGGAAACAATAGAATTATTCTTTTCCAAGTCCAAAAATGGAGCATTAACTTTCTTTAGCTCTTTATTATGTTTTACAAAAACACCTTTTATAAAATTATATCCATCTATAATTTGTTCAAACGTTTGTGCACCAATAATAACGCTACCACTTTGAAAGACGGATATAGTTATTTTCTTACAATTTCCATTTCCACTTCCATTACCTTTACCAGAACACAAATTACTACAATAACATTTCCCTAGAAGTTTATTGGGTTTATTTTTGTAATCAACATTCCAGAAAAATTTACTCATTACACCAGGATAGATACACGGCTCAAATGACGAGAATATATTGTATTTATTAACCAGTAATTGGTGGAGTTCTGAACGCTTAATTTCAAAGTTGCTTTTATAATCACTATTAATCCAAACAACATTGAAGTGTTCCATTTTAGATTCAAAACTTAAAAAGTCTTTAATTTTATTGATATTTTCAACTAATATATTAACTGCTCTTTGACCATTCTTAGGAGATTTAACACCCGTCATAGAAATAGCACCATTATTGAATAGTTTTATATTATTATAATCATTTTCCACAACAATAACTATTGTAATTTGATTAAAGAATACCTTTTTATTTTTTTTCTTTTTATGTGATTCCTGTTTTGGGCTTAGTCCCTTAGGTGTATTGTTAGCCCATTCTATATAGACAATATTATTATTTATCGATAAATTTTCATAAATTTTTGAGATATCTAATACTTCTTTGTTAGTATATATTTGACTAGTTGCCGTCATAGTAGAAATCTTTAGGTTTTCAGGTAACTCCATATTGATTTTGTTATCTAAAGAATGATATGTAAAAATGTTTAAATACATTTAAAGAATTCAATTTTAAAAATAATATGAATAATAAAAATCCGTATAATGTTTTAGGTGTTAAACCAACCGATAGTATTCGGGCTATTAAAAAGAAATATTATTTACTATGTTTTAAATATCATCCAGATAAAAACAAAGAAGAAGACCAAGAAAGTTGTAAGAAGAAATTCCAAGAAATTAATGCGGCTTATAGAAAGATAATTACAGTTGGAGCTGAAGAAGATGAATCAGTCCCAGACGATGACGAATATTTCAATATGTTTAAAGAAAATATCATTAAGAAAAGTAAAATTATCGGAGACTTCTTCAAAAACTTCGACAAAGATAAACTTCAAGAAACTATATTTAGTGAAATAAAAAATTACAAGTTGTATCACGAAAAAACCAATTCTAAAGAGTTTAGCGATGACTTGTATATTAATGTCAATGTATCATTGGAAGATATATATAGTAATATAGAAAAAGTAATTACTATGGATATTAATGAGACTTGCCAAGAATGTATTATTAACGACTTTAAATATTGTAACCAGTGTAATAATACTAAGATTATTGGAACTAAACAGCATTTTGTTTTTAATAGTGGTGAAAAAAGTGTCTGTTTTTCGGAATGTGCTCACGACGAAACCAATAAAAAACGCGGAAATGTTATAATTAATATATATCCTAAACACGATGTATTTCAAGTAATTGGTTCATTTGATATAATATGGAATATATCATTGACACAAATAAATAAATTAGAAAATTTCACTTATATTGATAAAAATATTTATACTATTAATAATTCAACTAAACAAATAGGTAAACACATATACAAAAATATGGGTCTTTTTGATCCACGCAATAATGAACGTGGAAATTTAATAATTGATGTAAATAATGATAAATTATTTACTTACGAAGCATTGAAGAGTTGATGGGTGTTCTTCTTTTCAAGAAAACACATCTTCCATTATGACATCTTCCAATTACTTCTAATTTCATTCCTTCCACACGAACCTCTTTCTTTGATTTCGAGACAACTTTCTTTGATTTCGAGACGACTTTCTTTGATTTCGAGACGACTTTCTTTGATTTCGAGGCGACTTTCTTTGGCATTATACTATTATTAAATAAAAAAATAATAATAATAAAATAATAAAAAATAATAATAATAATTAATATTAATTAGTAACAAGTCTTGGAGCAATGCTCATACTTTCGAGTTCCTGAATAAGTAATTTACACGCATATGGCATTCTAACTTCTGAAAAGTTAATATAATTTTTACATTTCTTACATTTTGATATATTTTCTGTATAATTAACTTGTGTAATTAATCCACAATCATTACATAAATATACCCTATAATTATCTGACACATCCATCATTCTTTCTTTGAGAAATTGTAGTGTGCCGTGAGCAATCATACAATCACGTTCCATTTCACCAAAGCGAAGACCACCATCTCGTGATCGTCCTTCTGGTGGTTGACGTGTCAACAATACTTTGGGACCTGTTGAACGCGAATGAACCTTGTCTTCAACCATATGCTTAAGGCGCTGATAATAAGTAGGACCAATAAATATCTTAACATCTAGTTGTTTTCCAGTAATACCATTATAGAGAACTTCATTGCCATATCTTTGAAATTTCGCGTGTTTTTCTAGCGATTCACCTATATCTTTAATGTCAACATTGGAAAATGGTGTTGCATCTCCATAACCACCCACATTCACACATACTTTACCAAGAAGACATTCCATCAATTGGGCAATAGTCATACGACTAGGAATAGCGTGTGGATTAATAATAATATCGGGTCTAACACCGTCTTTGGTGTAAGGCATATCTTCTTCGTTATACATCATTCCTACTGTTCCCTTTTGTCCGTGACGTGATGAAAATTTATCGCCGATTTTTGGAATTCGTTCCGAACGAATGCGGACTTTACAAAACCTGTGTCCTTCAGCATTACAATTAATATAGACCTTATCAATAAAACCACTTTCATTATTGCGAAGCATTGTGCTATTATCCTTGAACACTTGTTTAGTACGGTCTTTAGAATTACTTTTCATAGGAATTATTTTACCAATGATAATATCATTTGAATTCACAAATACATTTTCCTCGATCATTCCATTATTATTTAATTTCGAATATGATCCTGGTTTCATACCCTTTGTAATATTCGGATCGGGTTTAGTGAATTTTTCTTCTTCACCCGATGATTGTAGTTTCTTTTCATCATCTTTGTATGTTCTGTAGAACGTCGATCGAAATAGGCCTCTATCTACAGCCGATTTATTGATAATGACTGAATCTTCCTGATTGTAACCCGTATAAGAACCAATTGCTACAATAATATTCATACCATTGGGAATATTGTTTGAAGGTAATAGGCGTCCAATTTTAGTATTCACGATTGGCTTACAATTGTAATGAAGAATATGGGCGTTGGTATCCATACGTTTATTGAAATTAGTTGCGTAAATTCCCATTGCTTGCTTACCCATAGCAGATTGATATGTATTTCTAGGAGATTGATTGTGATTTGAAAAGGGAATACACGACGAAAGCACTCCCAAAATCAATGATGGATGAATTTCACAGTAATTATATTCAATATTCTTTTTTATTTCTTTCATATTCATAGCGATCATAGAGTGGAACGATTCTACACTATCGACATATTCAATACATCCTTCTTGGCAATTAGTATCAAGTGTTTCTTGATAAATTTCATTTTCTTTCAACGACTTGATTAACAAATTATTCCATTGAATCTTGTTAGAATTAAGTTTATGGATATCTTCCTTAGTAATAGTTAAATTATTGTTTTTCACTACAAATAACGGACGAGTACATCTTCCAGAATCCGTAAAGATTTGTATTTCATTCATAGTATAATTAAATGAAATCGATGTGTAAATATTAATAACACCTAATCGTTTGTTTCTCTTTAACATATTAAACAATTCCAATGAATTTTCGGATATTCCTATCCAATTACCATTAATGAAAACCTTAGTTTTATTGACGATTTCTTCGAATGTAAAATCATCATCTAAACTTAAAATTTTGCCTTTCAATATATTCTTAATAGGTAATGTTGATGTTTGATTACTAATGAAAGTAGAAACAGCCAGGTTCTTAACTAATCCAATAGCACCACCTTCCGGTGTTTCGGGAGGACAAATAATACCCCATTGTGTATTGTGTAGTTTACGAGGTGGTACCAATTTTCCATTTTTCTCGGTAGGAGTATTTACACGGCGTAAATGAGACAATGTACTATTATAAGTAAGGCGACTCGCAACTTGAGCAACACCAACTTTAGTATTATTTGTCTTAATACCCCAGTTTCCTGTAGCCAATCCATATTTCAATCCAGATTCGATTGTAGTTGATTTGAGGATTTTATATAGATTTGTAGAATTAATGATATTCTCAATATTTTTACTGGTTTCCCAAGGACTATTATTAAGTTCTTTCATAATACTATTTCGCATATCCTTGATCAACTTATTAAAATATTGACGGAAAAGCATAGCCATCAAATACCCAGAAGTATCAACGCGCTTATTACAATAACTATCACGGTCGTCGTAATTAAGTTTCTTAAAGAAGCATTTTAACAGTTTATTAATCATATAACCTAGAAATAATGCCTTCTTTTTGAAACTTTCACCAACGTGTGCCAAAAGGTCTCTTTTCAACATAGATGAGAAAATTTCCAGTTGTTCATCGTGGCTAAGAACCAAGTCCTTCGGTTGACCAAGAATCATAGAATTACTAAGAATAAATTCCAATGCTTCTTTTTGGGTAGAAACAATTGACGCTTCTTCGATTGAACCCTTTAAAGCATTGATCATTTCTTTATCATTGAACTCGTGTAATACATGCATTAAGATATCTTTGTCTTTAGTCACTCCCAGGGCTTTGAACAAAATAAACACCGGTATGTCAATTTTAACGTGTGGCATTGTAATTTTTAGGGTTCTTCCATGAACGGTTGGTTTTGATGTAAGTTTAATTGAAACATTTTTAGAAATATGGAACCCTTCATCACTACAAGATTTTACCTCGCAAATATGTGAATACTTAGATTGACTTTTACTTGATAAATAAACGAACACTATGTTTTCTGCTATTTTTTCTTGAGATACAATGACCTTTTCATTACCAGAAACAATGAAATAACCACCCAAGTCATATTTACATTCATCGTTCCTTGTTTTAGTATTTTTACTCTTTTCAAGCAAACAATATTTGGAACCAACCATAATAGGTATTTTACCAATGTTAATGGACTCTATTTTCTTTTCACTTAGAACTTTGCTTTCTTCATTGTTCATTGGATTTTCGATAATTTTTACTTCAATATCAACATACAATGGAGCACTATATGTAAGATTACGTAATCGTGCTTCGTGTGGATACATAGGTTTAGTGCTTCCATCATTTTCACTAATTGTGGGATTTGTATTATAACTATTAATAAAATTCACCACGATTTCGTGTTTATATTTATTAAGCGTTTCATCATAATTATGGAAAATTGAAATGGGATTAGATTGCTTAATAACACACGGTATCTTGTTCTCCATAAAATCATTAAATGAATCTATGTGATGTCGAATAAGTTGTTTTCCTTTGTATTGATTCATCATTTTTTCGATAACAGCCCAGATATCATTTTGATTAATAGTAGAAGACGCCATGATGTTTGATGATTTCTTGTTATAATGAAAAAATTAAGTTTAAATTATTTTTTCAATTTTTATAAAAACAATAAATATTATATAATTCCTTAAATAAAGTAATTATTAAACAATAGTCCAAGTAATAGAAGGACTAGTAAGAGGCACATTAAATATACGGTATTTTTATTATGGTAAGTTTTCTTGTTTTGTGTTTCGAAACTTTCTATGATATTATTGGCCATATATTTCTTGGCACTTTCTGGTAGAACCTTTTTGGGTAATTGTATTTTGTCTGTATACAGTTCTGTATCGTCAAGTGTTTCGTCGTATTTTATGACTAAATTATCTATATCACTATCTTTAGATTCGCCACCGACAATTTCAAAGGGTGAAAATTCTGGTAATGATTTCAATATTTCTTTATATTTACCTTGGTCATTTTCATACATTTTGAATAATTGTTGAATTAAATATGTTTCTATTTCTCTATTTAGTTCAGTTGTTTCTGGGTCTTCACTTAGAACCTTTAACATTGATTTGTCTTCATTATTTTTATCCAATAATTCAGATCCAGCTTCACATAATATTTTAATAACTATTAATTTTTTATTGAGTGTATTTACCGCTGTAAAAAGTGGCGATTCACCGAGCGTATTTTTTTCAAAGATACTTGAACCATTAAATAAAAGGAAACGTATTAATTCTTCATTAGATATACGAATAGCACTATGAAGTGGAGTATCGCCATATTTATTTTTAGTATATATATTTCCACCGAATTTTAATATCATATTTACCATATCCTTATTTCCCTTCAAACACGCTATTTGGAGTGGTGTATTTCCATCTTGATTCTTAATTTCCATTGATGCCTTGGTTGCGTTTTCTAATAAGTAGTAGCAACAATCTTTGGAATTTCTATATAAAGCTTCGTGTAGTAATGTATTTCCTGGAAATCCATATGACAATACTTTATTGGCCTTTTTTTTATCATTATTAATTAATAATTGTAAATTTCCTAAATCATTATTTTTTACTGAATTGACCATCTCTAAGTCTTCTAAGTGTTCATTAGACTGTGTTTTATCACTTTTAGATATAATAAAAGGGATTTCCATATTATTACATCTAGCACTATTACAATCAGGCATTAAGTTCTCGGCTTCACCAGTATAATCGATTGTCGCATATTTGAGTTTACAATATTCGTATAAAGTGGGTTCGCGATAACCCGGGCAATTATCACCTTGACAAACCTTTATACTTTTCATATTATTTTTTTTGTTTACAATTTTAATTTTTTTAAATGCTTCTTTAAACGAAGCTGGTAAAGAAACTTTTGATTTAGATAATTGATTAATAGATGGGTCACAACATTCACTGATAATTCCACCTTTTGCCCTACAAAGATTTTTATGTTGTTGTATTTTTTCTTCTTTTTCATCATATGTATATGAATTATTTGTAAAAGGGTTGGTCAAAGAAAATTCTAATTCTGAATATGGTTTTACTATATTACAATTGTTTTCTTCGTCAACACAACTTACTTTATGTAAGATATCGTCCATTAAATTAAACACATAAAAAAATTAAAATCTAATAATATTTTTCATAAATAATAATACTAAGAATCCTACTATAATAGATAGTGTTAAAATGTATAAAATTACTTTGGTAGATGGTGATATATCATATGATTCAATAGCAACGTATTTAATTTTTCTTTCACATTCTATTTTAGGACACCCATTTTTATCATAAACTAATTTCGACCCATTCGGACAATTTATTTTTTGTACACTAGGACACGGTTGTTTTGTTGTTGTTGTGGTGATTGGCGAATAATTATTATATATTTTATTTTGTTTTGGTTCTTTTTCAATGTCATTTTCAGGTTCTTCTTCTTCTTCTTCTACATTGATAATTTTATTATTTTGAATATTATTTGGAGAATGTGTATGTTCAGGAATACTATTAGCAATTTCATTCAATTTGTCGAAATCTTTATCTGTTAATTCATCACGGTCATCTTCTATAAATTTAACTTTTAATTCCTTACTTCCTAGTTCGTGTATTAAACTTAGTATAAATGATTTACTGAATCCTGATGTATCCAATTTATTAATAACTTGCTTTACACTTTCTGTAATATTTTTGGGAGTATTTTCTTCATATTGTTCTTCTTCTTCTTCTTCAATGTCGTCCGCGTCGTTATTGCTGCTATTGGCGACGTTATTGCTGCTATTGGCGACGTTATTGCTATTATTGGCGCCGCTATTAGTATTTGTTTTACATTTGTCTTTGTCTTTATTGAATAATTTTTCCTTTACGTTAAGAGCATTTTTATAATCGATACTATTAATAAGTTCTGGAACAGATTTTGTATCTTTAGAATCATATGAAACTAATGAACCACTATTAGGGTCGTAATAATATTTTTCTTTCGAATGTAAATTAGAGAAAACAACCGGTTGGTCGCCCATGTACATTATAGGTTCAATGCTAGTTTTTGCTATATGTTTATTATTTTTCGAATCATATAAAAGACTATCATTTTCATATTCATATTCATATACTTCTTTATATTTGTCTTTGTCCATTTCTACAGTATATGATGTAAATCCTTCCACACAGTGTGCTAATTCACTAGGAGAATATGCCTCACAATAACCCGGTGTAATTTCATCCTTTGTTTTTATATTTTTACACATATTACATGTTGTGTTCATTTTAAAGTAATGTTATATTTTTTTTTGTTTGTTTGTTTTCAAAAAAAAAATTAGTAGTCTATTTAAATGAATAATATCAAGGTTGTATCTATAAAAACCAATAAATTCGATGATATATTAGCATCCAAAACTAAAATTAAAGATATACTCAAGAAAAAAATGGAAAACTATGAAAATAAAAGTGAACACGATAATACTAAAGAAACCAGATTCAAAACACAATTTTTTAATCCACAAAAAACGAAAAAGAGACCCATTCAAGATAAACTTAAACGCCGTAAAACCCATAGAAATATTCAGTCAGAATTCTTTGAAAATGTGAAACCTATAATACCCAACAAGAATGTATTACCTATATTTCAGAAAGTTTTAATTTCAGAAGATATGGGGCATATTAATAAATTTATTCGGTTAATTACACGAACGCAACTCATTCTAATTCTTACTAGTCTAGATATGACAAAAAAAAATACTAGAGCTCCTACTCCATTATTAAAAAATATACTATATAATTTTATAACATCCAATATTCATATAGTCGTTTTATGAGTTTAATTTTTCGTTTCCTATAACCCAAGTAATATGTTTTTTTTTGATATTTTTTATAACTATTTCGTCATAATGTTGTGATTCGCAAAGACAATATTCTTTTATAAACATAATTAGCATAATGAAATTATTCATCGTAATATTCACTATCTGAACTCGAATACTCGGAATCATCATAACTAATTTTATTAGATTCCCAATCGAATTCAATTTTTATTGAATCCCAATAATAATCATCAGTATATTGAAAAGAATCATAGTCAATAAATTCTTCGTTAGTCTTATTTTCTTCGTAAACATAATCGGGATATCTATCAAACTTAATTTTATTAATAATATGTAATGGTTTCAATTGAGAATTAAGCATATTATCAAGTTCAATAGTATTCAAAAAATCCATTTTTATTGATTGTATTAAGAATTAGAGGAGGTGTTTATTTAAATATGATTTTAAATTGGAATTTATGCTCAAATCAATTTTATAAAAATACAGAAAAAATAATTAATAAAATTCGGCTTTATAATCCTGAGATTATTGTTTTACAAAAATTTAATGATAGTATCATAAAAAAATATATTACTAACGATTATAATTTCCATAACTACAAAAATGAACTTTTAATAGGCACTAAACATAAAATTATATCAACAAGCAATAGCAATAACAATGATATTATTTTTACACTCATTGATCATCCATATTATGGAAAAATAAATATAGCAAATACACATTTATTTCAGAATAAATATAATAAAAATAACAAGTATTCTTGTGTTAATAGAATAAACCAATTAAACTATATTTTTAATAACTATGATGTAAATTTTTTATGTGGAACATTATACGAAGACTTCGAAAATATAAAAAATATGTCCAAGAATTACTATTTAAATGAAAAGAAAATAATTACCAATCCTTATAGTGAAACTCAAACTGATTATATATTAGCAAACATTCCAAGTAATAATAAAAAAATTATTATTAATAGTGATATAACAACATTATCCCCTCATAGATTATTGACTTTATATTTTTCAAAATGATCGTGGGGAACATCTTCAAAGAAGTTGCCGTGTCCTAGATTTCTAAGATGAATGCCACAATATTTTTCATCTGGTTTATGTTTTCGTTTACATTGTTCTCCAAAAATCCACTTGTCATTTTCTTTTATTGTTTTTCCATTTGCCCATATTCTTCCTTCACATCTGTTAATGGGGATTTCGGATGATTTACGTGTTTGTTTTACTTTCGATTCTAAAATGGTAATTTCATTAATTTTAAATTTAGAATACAATTCATCTACAGTTTTATTAAATTTATGTGTATGAGTTATTTTTTCTAGTTTTTTCTTTATTAATAGATTTACTTCATCTATTAAATAATTGTCAAAATCCATATCATCATATAGCCTTAGTATTAATAGTTGAATATATTCAAATATAAAAAAATCAAATTTATATAATATTATTTCTATCCAGTATGAGAATGTGTCAAACACAATGAATCCTTTTGCGCTTTACTCATATGAGTATTTGTCAGATACGTGAGATTACATATAACAAAGTCACCATCATCATTACTAAAACCTATACGTTTTAGACCGTGTTTCTTTAGTTTCTTTAAACAATCACAACAAGGCATAGAGTTAGCAATATGATTATTTCGCGTAATTCTTCCAACCCATAGCGTATATTTTCCCATAATACGTTTTACTTGTTTATCGCAGAAAAATTGTTTTCGTAAATGGTTAATCATTTTATTTATTACATCCATTTCGGCATGTGTACTAGGCACAATGCTATTATGGTATCGCGATCTATCTTGGTTTGTTCCTGTAAAAATAACTCGCGAAGAACCTTTAGTTAAAATAGCGCCATGCCTGGCGGATAATTGTGATGTTTTACATAGTTCTATTATAATAGATTTTATTCGATCAATTCGTGGCATTATACTTGTGGATAAACAACAGAAATAATATGATTTAATATAACACGGAAAATAAAATCAATTTTTAAAAACGGTTTAAAAAATAATTACGGAGATATATCAGAAGACAGGGAAGTCTTAAAAACTTCTAAGGTTTTCTTTATTCTTTGTTTCTTATAAAAAGCGAAAAATATAGTTAACCAAGCTTTCTAAATAACGATGAAGTCGGCAAATAAAACAACATTAAACATCGTGCTATATCCGCGTTTAAACCGCCATATATATTTCTATTATAGAAATATAGTACTGAAGTTCCGTTAGCTCAGTCGGCAGAGCGCCGTGCTTATATCGCGGTGGTCACAGGTTCAAGCCCTGTACGGAATAATTATTATATGAACTCACAGCAAATACAAAAATACACAGAAACTTTTAATTTCTTCTAAAAAATGTTCATAGATATAATACCGAAAATCGTGTTTTTGCTCCTGTAGCTTAGTCGGTAGAGCGTTCGGCTGTTAACCGAGAGGTCGCTGGTTCGAACCCAGCCGGGAGCGATACAAGTCCTGAGTATGACTTAAAACTACTCACATTTGCGTATTGTAAATATTAAGCAATGTCAATAGATCGAAACTATTTCTTGCTAATTACTCACCTTAGCTCAGTTGGTAGAGCGTGGGATTGTAGTGGATCTATTCTAAATGAATAGATATATAGTAATATTATTCAATTAATATTATAACAGTATTCCTAGGGTCGCTGGTTCAAATCCGGCAGGTGAGAAACTTTTCTCTATTTCTTCTGTTTTTTAACGGATTTTTTCTTATTTGAAGAATTCCTCTTTTTCTTTTTGGTTTTTGATTTCCCACCAATTTGTGATACTTCTATTGTGCTTGTGCCTTTATAAAATAATTTAAATTTATCGGTTATATTTTTAAATTCTTCTTGATTAATAGCATAATAATTAAAAGCTATCATATTTATATTTCCGTATTTTTCAAGTTCAAGCTCAGTTCTTGATGTGTTTTCAAATAAGTTAAGTAATATGTTAACGTAGTCTTGCGAAATGATTCCTTGGTTTTTTGCTGGTGGATATGTTCTATATATTTTTGTATTATTTTCATTATTAAAAATATATCCATTTATTTTTGATTTTTTGATTGTAGCCTTATCATTTTTTATATGATACACATTTTTTAGGTTACCAATAATCTCAATATGAGATGGTTTCAAACGCAATATAATTTTATTCATTAATTCATTTATAGGCTTTTCACTAACATCTGAGTTTGATTCTGGCTGCTTATCATTATTCTGTCTTTCTAATAAATTTATATGAATTATCTTTAATTTTTCGTTACAATTAGTCCCTTCGTCTCCTTTTAAATTTTTTTTATATATATCTGGTGATAAAATCAAAGGAAATTTTGGTCCGGTAATAGCATCGTATAATTCTATTATTTTTTTTATTCCAACATTAGTGTCTATATATGGGGTTCTTAGATGCCCTATATTACAATTTGTTCCACCCAAATGTATAGCTTTACGACCCCTATTCGTTGTAAATTTTATTCCGGTAAATTCCAGCACATTATTTAGTAAGAATTTTTGTGTATTTTCATCAATTTTGTGTGTTTTAACAAACACTTTAAATTCTTTTATTTTTTCTTCATCCGTAGGTATATTTAAAATATTTTCTAATTCTAGGGCTATTGTATTTATTTCTGTATCTTCCTCCAGTCCGAATACACTATTATTATCACTATTTTCTAAATCATTTATTGAATCACGTGAATTTAAACTTGAACGTGAATTTTCATTAGAACTTGAATTTAAACTTGAACGTGAATTTAAACTTGAACGTGAATTTAAACTTGAACTTGAACTTGGACGTTTCATTCTTTTGACAACTCTCGCAGCTATTCTAGCAATAAAAGTATTACGTGAATTCAAATCTATCTCAATACAAACTGGAAAAAATTTACAATAATCTATTAATTCTTTTAAAATATTACCAGTTTCAGATTCAATGTCAATAATATCTTCATCCTCCCTAGATATTCTTTTAATAAAGGTATTGTGTGTAGAGAAAATAGGGCATTCATATAGTTTCAAAATACCTGGAGTTTTAACCTTAGTATATTTACTTTGTCTTGATCTAGTAGTAGAATTGTTCATTATTTATAATTTAATAAGATAATAATTCGTTATAAAACTAACTAACCCCAGTATAGCATCGAATAATAAAAATATATATGTTGGTTGTTCCTTTAATAATAGTGTTGTTGTTCCGAATCCTATGTAATTCAACGCGTGAACTAGACGTAAATTATGCCACC
>ENA-OWPI01001338-OWPI01001338.1-marine-metagenome-genome-assembly--contig:-NODE-1338-length-28015-cov-9.532035_pt1 | contig 28015 bp, 25 predicted proteins | sample MGYA00238138_ERZ651775 | MGnify/ENA primary metagenome ERZ651775 (study PRJEB26906, sample SAMN06265043) | marine metagenome | isolation source: Helgoland LTER site | place: Germany:Helgoland, sampling...
ACTTCTGAACTCTCTCGCCGTGTCGGCGCCATCGCTCCATCAGCCACGCTCGCAGTCAGCGCAAAGGCCAAAGCCCTAAAGGCCGAGGGCAAGCCTGTGATCGGATTCGGTGCAGGTGAGCCCGACTTCTCGACCCCAGCACACATCGTCGAGGCAGCGGTCGAAGCGTGCCGTGTCCCAGCGAACCACAAATACTCGCCAACACCGGGGCTGCCAGCACTGCGGGCGGCAATTGTGGCGAAGACCAAACGTGACTCGGGTTATGAGATTACCGCCGACCAGGTTGTCGTCACGAACGGGGGCAAGCAGGCGGTTTACAACGCTCTCGCAGCGTTGCTCAACCCGGGCGACGAGATGTTGCTTCCGGCTCCCTACTGGACGACCTATCCCGAACCAGTCCGCCTGGCTGGGGCAACGCCGGTTGAGCTACAAACGTCGGCCGAGTCCGGCTTCCGGGTCACTGTCGAGCAGCTCGAGGCTGCTCGTACCGAAAATACCAAGGCGCTGATGTTCGTGTCGCCATCGAACCCCACCGGAGCGGTGTATCGCAAGGAAGAGATCGAAGCGATTGGCCGTTGGGCTGTCGAACACGACATCTGGGTGTTGTGTGACGAGATCTACGAGCACCTCGTCTACGGCGAGGCTGTGCACTATTCAATGCCGGTGCTGGTGCCTGAGCTTGCTGACCGTTGCATCATCTTGAACGGCGTGGCCAAGACCTATGCGATGACCGGGTGGCGGGTTGGCTGGATCATTGGCCCGGTTGCGTTGGCCAAGGCCGCGTCGACCCTGCAGTCGCATCAGACCTCAAACGTGTGCAACGTGGCTCAAGCCGCAGCGCTGGCAGCAGTCAGTGGCCCGCTCGATGCTGTGCACGAAATGCATGCAGCGTTCGACCGTCGTCGTCAGACGATCCACACCATGCTCAATGAGATCTCAGGTGTGTCCTGTATTAACCCCGAAGGTGCCTTCTACGCGTTCCCTTCGTTCCACGATGTGCTCGGGCGCGAGATCGACGGTGTCACGCCAACGACAACCGCGGAACTGGCTGACCTCTTTCTTGAGAAGATCAATGTGGCCATCGTGCCGGGCGAAGCGTTTTCGGCCCCCGGCTATGGACGTATGTCCTACGCACTGTCCGACGAGGATCTGATCGAGGGTGTCACCCGTATGGCCGACCTCCTCGGCCGCAAGTAGGGACGAATGTCAGAAGCTGTCGAAGGCGAGCAGGGATACGGCAGCTGGCCGTCGCCCATCGAGGCAAAGGACCTTGTTGTTGGTGCCGCGGGCTTGAGCGAAGTCGTCACTGATGGCAACGATGTTTGGTTCAACGAGTCACGCCCAGAAGAAGGCGGTCGAGTCGCGATCATGCGATGGCGCAACGGTGAGATCACCGAGATTACGGCGCCGGATGCCGACGTGCGTACCCGGGTCCACGAATACGGCGGTGGTGCCTGGTGGGCTGCCGATGGCACCCTCTGGTACGTCGACGACACCGATCAACGCCTTCGCCGCCTCGACCCCGATGGCACTCTTACTCTCCTGACCCCCGAGCCAGACGAGCCGCGGGCCGTTCGATTTGCCGACGGCCGGGCCACGCCTGATAAGGCCTGGTATGTCTGTGTCCGCGAGACACACATCGCCGGCAGCCAGGAACCAGTGAACGATTTGGTTGCGGTCGCCGGTGATGGATCCGGCCAGGTAGCCGTGCTCACGTCGGGCGCCGACTTCTATGGCTCGCCTCGGCTCTCGCCCGATGGTTCAAAGCTGGCGTGGGTGCAATGGAACCACCCGAACATGCCATGGGACGCAACCGAGCTGTGGCTCGGTGAACGAGTCGACGGAGAACTGGCCGGAGCCCGTCAGGTCGGCGGACAACATGAGCCTGCGGCCGTGGTCTTTCCGGGATTCACCGCCGACGGCCGTCTGTGGGCAGTGAGTGATCACCACGAATGGTGGAATCTGTATGAGTTCTCAGACCCGAATTCATCGCCTGTGCCGCTCCTCGAAGGCTCCTTCGAGATCGCCACACCCGGATGGGTGTTTGGTCTCTCTCGCTGGATCGAGATTGATGGGCAAGCAGTCGTGGCCCGAACAGACCCCGGCGGCGACACGTTGTTTGCGACATCCACGGGCGAAGAGTTAGATGCCTGGTCCGCAGTATCGGCGCTCGGACGACTCGGCGACGGCGTCGTCTTTATCGGGGCACGACACCACGGTGAACCCGAGCTCATGCGGTGGACACCGGGCTCAGAGCCACAGGTACTTCGAGCTGCTCGTGACCTGGGCCTCGACCCGTCGTTTCTGCCGGCACCTGAACACATCGTGTTCCCCACGACCGATGGCGAGGAAGCCCACGGCTGGTTCTACGCTCCGGCACATCCCCATGTCACGCCGCCCGCCGACGAACTTCCGCCGCTGCTGGTGTTGGCACATGGCGGGCCCACATCCCGGGCCCGTACCGAACTTCAGTTGAGCATCCGGTACTGGACGAGCCGGGGATTCGCCGTGGTCGACGTGGACTATCGCGGAAGCACCGGTTACGGCCGGACCTATCGGCATGCACTGAATGGTCGTTGGGGCGTAGCCGATGTCGATGATTGTGTCGCTGCAGCACTCCATCTGGGTGATGAACGACGTGTCGATAGCGCCCGAATCGTGATCAAAGGTGGCAGCGCTGGCGGGCTCACGGTGCTCGGAGCGCTCGCTGACAGCGATGTCTTCGCAGCTGGAGCGTCGCGTTATGGCGTGGCTGACCTGAGCGCACTTGCCAGAGACACTCATAAGTTCGAAGCGCGTTACTGCGACCGACTTGTTGCTCCGTGGCCCGAAGGCGAAGCGATCTATGCCGCCAGGTCGCCCATCAACCGCACCGAGTCGTTGGAGACCCCGATGATCGTGCTGCAGGGCGACGCGGACCCTGTCGTACCGAAGAACCAGAGTGATGCGGTTGTTGCCGCGCTGGCAGCTAATGGCGTGCCCCACGCCTACCTGGTCTTCCCCGGCGTGGCCCACGGGTTCCGGGATGCAGAGACTATTATCACCGCACTCGAGGCGGAGTTGTCCTTCTTCGGTCAGATACTTGGCATCGAACCGGCTGGAGATCTGCCGGAGCTCACGCTTTCATGACCCCCACGACCAGAGCGCTCGTCTTCGACTTCGATGGCACGATTATTGACAGCGAAACACCGGTGTATGAATCGTGGGCCGAGACGTTTCGTTTCGCTGGCGCAGAGCCGATTCCGCTTGAACGCTGGTTGCAAGACATTGGCAAGGCAGATGGACATGGGATCGACGTCCGAAGCGAGCTGTGTAACCAGATCGGGGTCGACGCCATCTCAGCCCAAGTCGAGACGTTCCGCAAGGACCTCTGCGGTGAGATGTTGCACTCGTTGCCGCTGCGCGATGGTGTGGAGCATTGGATTCTTGCCGCATCAGCGGCAGGGATTCCAATGGGTGTCGCGTCGAGTTCACCTACGAGTTGGGTCAGCGGCCATATCGAACGGCTCGGCCTGGCTGATCGTTTCACCACGCTGAGCTGCGCGGATCCTGGTATTCCAGGTAAGCCCGATCCAACGGTGTATCTCACCGCATGCGAGTCACTTGGCGTGGCGCCGAACGAAGCGCTGGCTATCGAAGATTCGACTCATGGCGTGGCGGCGGCGATCGCCGCTGGTATGCGATGTATCGCTGCCCCAGGGCCGATTACCAAGACCATGGAATTCGGTCACGCATCCGTGTGCGTCGACTCGTTGAGCGAGCTCAATCCCGCAGACTGGCTCTAGCGCTAGGCCAGATCAACCAGCGTGGCGATCATCGCCAGGCTGTTGATCAATATGTGGGTGGCGATGGATGCCCCGATGCGCCCGGTGCGTAACCGGCCAGCGCCGATAGCCATGCCTAGGACGAAGAGCACCGGGGTGCGGACAGGTTCGAGGTGGATCATGGCGAACAAGGCGCTGGTTGCGATCAGAATGGCCCACGGGTGCATGCCCCGTTTTTCGAGAGCGCTCCAAAAAAGTCCCCGGTAGACGAGCTCTTCGACGACGGGGATGAAGGTGGCGCCGAGGATCGCAAACAGGTAAAGCCAGACGGTGAGGCCATCATCGGCAGAGTCCTGAGCGACTTCGATCGCTGTTGCCGTCGGTGCCTCGCCAACGAGTTTGGTCACGAGGGTGGCCACGATGCCTGCTCCGAAGAGAGCGGCAAAGAACAGGCCGATCCCCATACGAATGTCTGACCTGCAAACACGAAACTGGAAGTCGGCCGCAAGGCCGTGCCCCTTGGAGCGGCTGACCCTCAGCAGATGGGTCACTAACAGAGCGTGCGGTCCTGCGACGCCGATGAGGAGCCACGGGCCGCGCAAGGAGTCATCACTTCCGATGATTGCGAAGATCGCCAACAACAAGGTGACTGACCCAACGAAATAGATACCCAGCGAGACGAGCATGTCGCCGAGTCCCCAGGTGGCTCGCTCATGGTCGTAGGAATTGGTAACGATCCTCGGCGACGGTGATGGCACACGGTGAGATTGCGCTTCGGCAACGTGAGAACTGCCAGCTTGGATCGGCGGCGGTTGGACCCGTGGTTGTTCTGCCGGTGTTTCTGTCATCGAGGTGGCTGCTTAGAGCAGCGCTGACGCTGCAGCGTGTCCAGATCTGAACGCGCCCTCGACCTTGGGTCCAGCAAAGGCATCACCTGCGAGCGCGATCCGTGTTCCGTCCTGTTCGACAAGGTAGGTCGGTTTTGGCAGGGGCGTAACGGGGCCTGCGTAGCGCCACTTCTTGAGCTGTGACTCAACGATCGTTGCGTCGCCAATCCAAGGCGCTGCCTGATCGATCAACTCCGCGTGGACCTGCTCTGGATCGTCGTCGAACCGGCGCAAGCTGTAGTCATGTTCGGCGTGGAAGGTAAGCGCTCGGACATCGGAGATGCCCTTGCGTTTGTTGTCGGCGATAAAGGTGAAGGGGCCGTCATCGAATTGCATGCCGCCCGGTTCATCGATATTGGGTTTGCCATCCACAACCGCAAGCAGCGCAAGCGTGGCGAAGTAGCTGGTCCCACGTAGCGCCGAATCGAGTTCGGCATCGGGACGAACATTACCCCGATCGAATAGCTGCAACATCTGGGGAATGGGCGCCGTGACGACGGCTTGCTCGGCGTGGGCGATCGGGTCACCGTTCGCTGCCAGCAGTTGCACCTGGCCTTCGACAGTCTCGATGCGATCGACTTCGACCCCGAGTTGCATGTCGAGGCCGGTTGCCATCCATTTTGCGAGCGAGGTCATACCATCGGTTCCTCGATAGCGGGGGTAACCATCGTGCTCGGCGAAGCCTCGGCACCACTCGCTCACAGCGCCTGCTTCCACTGCTTGTGCGACCGTCTCGGTGAAGAGTTCGCCACGGGTGGTGAAGAACTGCGCACCATGATCCAGGCGCGCACCGCCGAGCCGTCGGGTCGCCAACCGTCCACCGACGCCCCGACCCTTGTCGATGATGTGCACCTCGTGACCCTGCGCCTGTAAGCAACGGGCTGCACTCAGGCCAGCGAGACCAGCGCCAAGAATGATCGTCTTCGTCATGGATCGAGGTTACGCCGGAGCTGTCTATCTCTTGGAGTTCATCGACCATGTTGCTGGTGCGCTCACGGTGGTATGAGGTGCGCGTGGTTATCAAAAGATGACCATTGGTGTCGGGTTTCACGATGAAGTGGCCGTCCAGCCGAATAGATTCCAGGCATGGCTCGTGTGCTTGTATCTGAAGAAATCTCTGACAAAGGCTTGGACCTGTTGCGAGAGGCTGGGCATGAGGTCGATGTCCAAATCGGGCTCGACGACGCAGGCCTCGCTGCAGCGATTGTTGGGGCGCAAGCAATCATCATTCGGTCAGCGACCACGGTGAGCGCCGAGCTACTTTCTGCAGGAACCGATTTGAAGATTGTGGGCCGGGCCGGAATCGGCCTTGACAACGTCGACGTTGATGCAGCGACAGAACGCAACGTGCTCGTAGCGAACGCTCCGTTCTCGAATGCGATAACCGCAGCCGAGCACACGATGGCGATGTTGTTGGCCCAGGCCCGCAACATTGCGCACGCCCACGCCGCTCTGGTCGAAGGTCGGTGGGAGCGCAGCAAGTGGAATGGCGTCGAACTCGCCGAGAAGACGCTCGGCATTGTCGGCCTCGGTCGTATCGGTGGTCTCGTGGCCGCACGCGCCCGGGCCTTCGACATGGAGATCATCGCGTTTGATCCCTACGTCGCTCCGGAACGGGCTGCAGGTATGGGCATCGAGCTCGTTGATCTTGAAACACTCATCGGAACCAGCGACTTCGTCACACTTCACCTGGCCCGAACGCCCGACACCATGAACCTGATTAACGCCGAGCTGCTGGCCAAGGCCAAACCGGGACTGCGGCTCGTCAACGTTGCCCGGGGCGGCATCATCGACGAAGCGGCTCTGGCTGACGCAATCTCGAACGGCCCGGTCGGCGGCGCTGCAATCGATGTGTTCGCCGAAGAGCCGACCGTCGTCTCGCCGCTGTTTACTCTTCCCGAGGTTACGGTCACACCGCACCTCGGCGCCAGCACGGTCGAGGCTCAGCTCAAGGCTGGCGTACAGGTCGCCGAACAGGTCGTCTTGGCGCTTGCTGGCGAGCCTGTGCCCTTCGCCGTCAACGCCAAATAACGGTTTCTGGCGGGACTTTATGGCTGCTGGACGACCATCGATCGCCTCAAGATTCCATTAAGCGTTTACCCTGCAAGCTTCTTCCGTAGTCCACCACCAGCGGGGTAATGCAATGCGGCACGTACTCGACGTCGACGACCTGTCGATCGATGAACTCAAGATGATCGTTGAGAATGCGCAGAAACCCATCGCAGACCTCGGGCGCCCGCTCGAGGGACATGGGGTTGCTTGTTATTTCGCAAAGCAGTCAGCACGAACCCGCAACTCGACCGAGATGGCGGTCGTGCAACTTGGCGGTCATCCGGTGTACATCACTGATGCCGAAGTCAGCCTGGGCAAACGCGAGTCGATCTCGGATGTGGCCCACACGCTGGCGTGTTACCACAAGATCATCTGCGCCCGTGTCTATGAACACACGGTGCTCGACGAATGGGTCGGTCTCGATCTTGTCCCGATCGTGAACCTTCTCTCCGATGCCGCTCATCCGTTGCAGGCCATTGCCGATGTGCTCACGATCATCGCCGAATATGGCACGGTCGAGGGCAAGGTCGTGACCTATGTCGGCGACGCCAACAATGTGACCCGATCACTAGCGCTCGCTGTCGGCATGCTCGGTGGCGAGATGCGAGTGGTGTCACCAATCAGCCAGAAGTTCAGCGAGGTCGACGCCGATCGTATTGCTGCGGCCGGTATTACATTTGCATGGAGTGACCGAGTTGAAGAGCTCGTTCCTGGGTCCGACGTGATCTACAACGACACCTGGATCAGCATGGGCGAGGAAGATATTCGAGAGCAGAAGCTGCGCGAATTCGAAGGGCTCCAGGTGACCACCGACATGTTGCAGCTGGCCCCGGACGCCATCTTCATGCACTGCCTGCCGGCCCATCGTGGCGAAGAAGTAACCGACGCGGTTCTCGATGGCCCCCAGTCGCGTATCTGGCCACAAGCCGCAAATCGGCTGAGCTCAGCCCGCGGCGTGCTTCACTTCCTGGCCACCCAGTAGCGGCGAAAAGTTACGTCCCCAGGGGACGTAACTTTTCAAGCTATGCCTGTCCGCCCGGACGAGCAGGTTGTTCGAAGGCCAGCGGCGGCCACTGAGCGGGCTGGTCCTGGGGGAGTGGCTCGTCGAGCTTGCTCAAGCCCTTGTAGGCCCGCGCCGCGAGTGCGGCAAACGCGGCGGCCCATCCGACTCGTCGTATCCACTGGGGCATTGCGCTTGTTCTACTTTCAGAATCGAGGGCTGCTGCTAACGGTGATTGTCGCAACCGCAGCAAAGGCAGGAGCGACGGAAGATCGGGCCGAACCGAACGACGAAGCGACCACGGCAAGCATGACCGTGTCCGACGATCGTCGGCCCGAACAGAAGGTCTACGCGCTGGTGGCGGGCATGTAGCCGGGTCGAGACGACTCGAACGCAGAGATGTCATCACCTTGTTGCATGGTGAGGCCAATGTCGTCGAGGCCCTCCAAGAAGCGATGCTGGACCTGTGCGTCCATGGCGAAGGCCACGTCGATATCGAGAGCCGGTACTTCGAGCCGCAGCTTCTCGACATCGATCACGATCTCAAGCTGGGGATCGGCCTGCACCGCAGCCATGAGCTTGTCGCCAAGCTCTTGTTCGATCTGGACACAGACGAGACCATTCTTGGTCGAGTTGTTGGCGAAGATCGGGCCGAAGCGAGGTGAGATGACCGCCTCGAAGCCGTATTGCATGATGGCCCACACGGCATGTTCACGAGATGAACCAGTGCCGAAGTTGGGGCCGGCAAGCAGCACCTTGGCGCCGGCGTGTTCTTCCTTGTTCATGACAAAGTCGGGATCGTCGCGCCATTCGCTGAAGAGGCCCTTTTCGAAGCCGGTGCGTTCAACCTGCTTGAGCCAATCGCTCGGAATGATCTGGTCGGTGTCGACGTCGTTGCGCTCAAGGGGAACGGCTCGGCCTTGAACAATGCGTACGGCTTCCATTATGCGAGATCTCCAGGGGTTGCTACGTGGCCGAGGATCGCCGTAGCGGCGGCGACCTCGGGCGATACGAGATGGGTTCGACCGCCGCGACCTTGGCGGCCTTCGAAGTTGCGGTTGCTGGTCGACGCGCTGCGCTCGCCCGGAGCGAGACGGTCAGCATTCATGGCAAGGCACATAGAACAGCCGGGTTCGCGCCAGTCAAAGCCAGCCTCGATGAAGATCTGGTCGAGGCCTTCCGCAATGGCTTGCTCCTGGACGAGACCGGAGCCAGGCACAACGAGCGTGCGCATGCCGTCTTTGACCTTGTGGCCCTTGGCGACGGCGGCCGCTGCCCGAAGGTCTTCGATGCGGCTGTTGGTGCAGCTGCCGATAAAAACCGTGTCGACAACGATGTCGCGCATGGCCATGCCCGGCGTGAGATCCATGTATTCGAGTGCTCGGGTGCAGGCATCGGCCTCGCCAGCATCGTCGTAGTCAGCGGGGTTCGGAACAGTGCTGTCGATCGGAGCGACCTGACCAGGGTTCGTGCCCCACGTGATGTGTGGCACGCACTCGCTGCCGTCCATGATGATTTCGCGATCGAAGGTTGCGCCTTCGTCGGTCTTCAGCTCGCGCCATGCGGCGACGGCTTCGTCCCAGGCTTCGCCCTGGGGTGCATGTTGGCGGCCCTTGAGGTACTCAAAGGTGGTTTCATCGGGTGCGATGAGGCCAGCTTTGGCTCCCCACTCGATCGACATGTTGCACACCGTCATGCGGCCTTCCATCGACAGGCTCTCGATGACTGAGCCGCGGTACTCGGCGATAGCACCGATGCCGCCGCTCGTTCCGGTGCGGGCCAGCACAGCGAGCACAACGTCCTTGGCGGTTGCGCCCTCGGGCAGCTCACCGTTGATGGTGATCGCCATGGTTTCTTGGGCTAGCTGAGGCAGCGTCTGGGTGGCGAGCACGTGCTCGACTTCGCTGGTGCCGATGCCGAAAGCAATAGCGCCGAATGCGCCGTGGGTGCTGGTGTGGCTGTCGCCACACACCACCGTCATGCCAGGCAGCGTGAGCCCGAGTTCAGGGCCGATGACATGGACGATGCCCTGGTTCTTGTGTCCCATGGGGTAGTTCGTAATGCCGAATTCGGCAGTGTTCGACCGCAGCGTGTCGACCTGCTTGCGGCCAATCTCATCAGGGATCGGCAGGTGCTGATTCTCGGTTGGGACATTGTGGTCTTCGGTCGCCACCGTCAGGTCAGGACGACGGACGGTGCGTCCGGTCATCCGTAGGCCCTCGAACGCCTGGGGCGAGGTGACCTCGTGTACCAGGTGTAGATCGATGTACAACAAGGCCGAGCCGTTGTCTGCGGCGTCGCTTGTGGAACTCGGGACGACGTGGTTGTCCCAGACCTTTTGGCTGAGTGTGCGTGGTGTGTTTGTCGGTGGTTGAGTAGACATAGTGATTCAGACCTCGATTGCAACGATCTCGACGGCAAGCATGCCGCCAGGGGCTTCATAGGAAACGGTCTGGCCAATCTTTGAGCCAAGCAATGCTGCGCCTAACGGTGAGCTCGAAGACATGACCGTGATGCCTTCGCGACGTTCTTCGATGCTGCCGACCAGGTACGTCTCGGTGTCGGTGTCGCCTTCGTAGCGGATCTTGACGACGTTGCCCATAGTCACCGTGTCGGTTGCTTCGGGAATTTCGACGATGATGCAGTCCTCGAGGGTGCCCTCGAGATGCATGATTCGGCCTTCCATCTTGCCTTGTTCTTCCTTGGCAGCGTGGTAGTCACCGTTCTCGGAGAGGTCGCCCAGTTCGCGAGCGGTTTCAATCTTGCGAGCGATATCGATGCGGCCACGAGTCGTCAGATCTTCAAGCTCAGCTTGTAGACGGTCATGGGCCTGTTGCGAAAGTTGCTTCGGATCAGCCATAACCGACCATCCTAACGAACCCCGTGTTACCTAGCCCTGTCTTGCGTCGTTCGAATTGTGCCCTCCTGGCGAAAGTCCTGGTTGCTCTGATGCTTGCCTCCAGCAGTGTGGCGACGTACTCGGATGCAGCAACAGAACAGGGGTGCACTGGTTCGTGCAGTGGGTTCGGGCAGTGGGTTCGGGCAATTCGTGACCGGGCCTCTAAGATCGGTGGGTTGTAATCACGCTCCGATTCGGGGCTCATGGGGAAGTTGTAGAAGCAATGGCACATAAAGTCGGGATCATCGGCGGCGACGGGATTGGCCCAGAGGTCATTGCCGAAGGACTCAAGGTTATTGCTGCTGCTGGCGTCGAGCTAGAGACCGTCGAATACGACCTGGGCGGCTCTCGCTTTTTGCGCGATGGCGAAATCTTGAGCGACGCAACACTCGAAGAGTGGCGGGGCCTCGACACCCTTTACCTGGGTGCCGTTGGCACGCCCGGCGTTCCTCCAGGCGTCATTGAGCGCGGTCTGCTGCTAAAGATGCGGTTTGAGCTCGACCTGTACATCAACCAACGTCCCTTCGTCTCTGAAGAAGACGGCGTGGACATGACCGTCATCCGTGAAAATACCGAAGGCGCGTACGCGGGTGAAGGCGGCATTCTCCGCAAAGGCACACCTCACGAGGTCGCGACCCAGGGTTCGGTCAACACCCGGATGGGTGTCGAGCGGGCCATCCGTTATGCCTTCGATCTGGCCAGCACAACGGATCGCAAACACCTGACCCTCTGCCACAAGACCAACGTTCTGAACTTCAGTGGTGATTTGTGGCAGCGCACCTTTAACGAGGTTGCCGAGGAATATCCGCACGTTGCAACCGCGTATAACCATGTCGATGCGGCATGTATCTACTTCGTGCAGTCACCACAGCAGTACGACGTGATCGTTACCGACAATCTGTTCGGTGACATTTTGACCGACCTCGGTGGCGCAGTGAGCGGCGGCATTGGTTTCGCCGCATCGGCCAACCTGAACCCGGCCAAGACTGGCCCATCTATGTTTGAACCGGTGCACGGTTCTGCTCCAGACATTGCCGGCCAGGGGATAGCCAACCCAACCGCTGCGATCATCTCCGGAGCGATGATGCTTCGTCACCTCGGCGAGGACGCTGCAGCTGACCGCATTACGGCTGCTGCCTACGAACTGGGCAACACCGAGGGCGGCACCATCGCTATAGGCGACGCGATCGCGAGCGCTGTTGGCTGATCGGAGCGGGCGGCCCGTTGTGGGTCCGCGGCTAAGCACCCCAGTAAGCTTCACGATGCCATGTGGCGCACAAGGCAGGTCGGGTCATCAGGCTTGGCGGCTGCTTGCGCACCGATTCGACCCACGCGTGAGTCGTTGATCCATCCCATTTTTGGAGTACACCTAATGTTTTCCCCCAAAAAACACGTCGAGATCTACGACACCACGCTGCGCGATGGCAGCCAGCTCGAAGGTATTTCGTTCACTGTCGAGGACAAGCTCAAGATTGCGCGCCAGCTCGATCGACTGGGTGTGCACTACATCGAAGGCGGCTGGCCGGGAGCAAACCCCAAGGACGATGAGTTCTTTCGTCGTGCTGCCACCGAACTCGATCTGAAGAACTCGACCTTCGTTGCGTTCGGCTCAACTCGACGTCCTCGAGGCAAGATCGACCAAGACCAAACACTGCAGAACCTGATCAGTGCTGGCACCACGGCGGTCTGCATCGTCGGCAAGTGTTGGGACTATCACGTGACCGAAGCGCTTCGAGTCGAGCTCGAAGAGGGCGTCGCCATGGTCCGTGACTCTGTGGAGTTCCTGGTGGCGAACGGTCTCGAAGTGATGTACGACGCCGAACACGTTTTCGACGGCTACAAGCACAATCCTGAATTCAGCATGCAGGTCCTTGAAGCTGCTGCAGTCGCTGGTGCAAGCCGATTGGTCCTTTGCGACACAAATGGTGGCTCATTGCCATCGCAGGTCCGTGACACTGTCGGTTCAATTGTCGACTACTTCGGGGGCGATGTCGGCATTGGTGTGCACCTGCACGACGACACCGGCTGTGGTGTCGCCAACGCACTTGCAGGTGTCGAAGGCGGCGCCGTTCAGGTGCAAGGCACCATCAACGGCTACGGCGAACGCACCGGCAACTGCAACCTGGTGCCGATCATCGGCAACCTCACACTCAAGATGGGGATTGAGACGATCCCGGCCGAGAACATGGTGCACCTGACGTCGGTCGCCAATCAGGTCGCTGAGATCGCGAACTTCACGCCGGACCCACAACAGCCCTATGTGGGGGCATCCGCGTTCGCACACAAGGCTGGCCTGCACACCAGCGCAATCGCTCGCCGCCCAGACGCCTACGAACACATCGATCCGACCCAGGTTGGGAACCAAGCGCGTTTCGTCGTGTCGGAAATGGCTGGCAAGGCCGGCATCGAAATTCGGGCCAAAGAAATCGGCATCGAGCTTGACCCGGCCGCTACCAGCGAAGTCATCGACATCTTGAAGCGCCTTGAACACGAGGGGTACCAGTTCGAGGTAGCTGATGCGTCACTTGAGCTACTGCTTCGAGGCGCCGCCGGATGGAAGCAGCCATTCTTTGAGCTGGAGAGCTTCCGCATCAGTACCCAGCATCGCAGCGGCAGCAACGCCCGTGCCTGGAACGATATCGCTGTCGAGATGGAGACCGAAGCCACGGTCAAACTCCGTGTTGCCGGTGATCGAATCGCTGCAATCGGCGAAGGCAACGGTCCGGTTGATGCGCTGCACGAAGCCCTTCACGTTGCGATCGGTTCGCTCTATCCTGCCTTCGATAGCATCGCCCTCACGGACTACAAGGTTCGAGTGCTCGACACATCAGCCGGTACCGAAGCCGTTACCCGGGTACTCATCGACATGAGTAACGGGTCCGAACAGTGGACGACCATTGGTGTAAGCGAGAACATCGTCGAAGCCAGCTGGCAAGCGCTGGTCGATGGCATTGTCTATGGCCTGCTCCACGCTCCGACCGGCTGACACGCGGCGAACGCATGCTTCAACAGCGACAGTAGAGGTGCAGTTGCGGCTAGCTCCGGTTTGTCTCTAGCCATGGTTTGTCGATAGCGCGGTCTCGGGCTCACAGAAGCCGGACCACAGCACTAGAGTGGTGCGGTGAGTCAGCCGCAGAATGTTCCAACCAAGCCGGTCGCTACGCAACACTACGCGTCACCGCCTCGCCGCGACCGCACGTGGAATGCTGATCGGCCTGGTGATGTCTTTGCCGATGGCCAGCCCGAAGGCGACCTAATCGGCTCGCAAGGTCCTGATCAGGGTTTTGCGATCAAGCTTGCTCGGTCGTTCCAAGATCAACTTGAACTGACCAATAATGAACACGCAGCTGACGCGATTGCTGGTTGTGTCGCCGTTGCTCTCAAGCGGGCATCAGCGTTTAGTCGTGCGCCAACCGTGCACGATGTTCGGTGTGCATTCACGATCTTCGGGTATCTAGGAACAGCGGAACCAGAGTTGGTCGAATTGCGACAGAAACTCTTCGAAGAGGTTGCGCACCCGCATCACTACAACGAGCGCCGCGCGATCGTCGACGCCGTGCCTACGGCCTTCCTGCGCCAGCATCACAAGAAGATCCTCGAGGAAGCCGCCGACTGGCGTTCAGTGCTTCAACCGCCCGCACACTGACATGACAGCCTCTTCGTCGGCATCCGTGCCGACGGCAGATTTTGGTACGCGCTTCTCGGCGTTTGTGATTGATGGGCTTTTGCTCGTGAGCGCTCAGTGGCTCATGTTCATCGTGCTCTCCCGACAACTCCAGGCTGTCGGGCTGACCTCGACCAAACCCTGTGTGCCCAACGGCGTAGCGCTGTGTGAAGGGCCGTCTACAGCACTGTGGACCATGCTGCTCCTCCTGTTCGTTGGATCAACAATTGCGTACCACGCGGTATTCGAAGGCCACTACGGCGCAACCCCAGGCAAGCGGTGGATGGGCCTCGCTGTGACGGACAGAAGCGGTGCTGGTCCGGTTGGCCTCACTGCCGGAGTATCGCGGGCCGTCGTTCGTCAGTCGTTCTGGCTGTCGTTGGTGTTTCTGTTCGAAACGTCGCCGCTTTCTCTTGGTTTGCCGGCTGCGTTATTCGCGTTTCTGCCCATCGCCACGCTCAGCGTGTTCGTCATCGGCGCCTACAGTCAGAACGGTTTGGCAGGCCACGACCTCATCGCCAAGACCATCGTGGTACGCACAGACCAGGTGCCGGTTCGCCCGTCGCCAATAGACCCGTTGACAGAGCGACCACCAGTCGCTCATGTTCCCCCTCCGCCGAGTGGCGCTAACGCCGCAACTCCTGAAGACTCAGAAGACACACTGCATGACTAATCCAGATATTCGCTGTCGGTTCGCTCCGTCTCCAACCGGTTACCTCCACGTCGGTAGCGCCCGCACCGCACTCTTCAACTGGTTATTCGCCAGGTCGGTTGGGGGCACCTTTGTGCTTCGCATCGAAGACACCGACGGTGACCGCAATCGCCCCGAACTGATAGATGTGATCTTCGACGAGTTGCGTTGGCTCGGGATCGACTGGGATGAGGGCCCGTTCTTCCAGAGCGACTCTCGCGATCGGCACCGCCAGGTCGTCACCGACCTCTTAGCAAACGGCCGTGCGTACCTATCAGAGCGGGTCGACGAAGAGAACGTGGTCATCGAGGGAAGCGAACTCGTCGATGGCCTCGCCGTGCGTTACCGCGTGCCGAAGGACCGTCAGGTGGTGTTTACCGACGCAGTTCGTGGCGATGTGAGCTTCGAGACAAATGATCTCGAAGACTTTGTGATCTGGCGCTCGAATGGCACACCGACCTTCCTGCTTGCCAATGCGGTCGATGATGCTGATATGGGTATCACCCATGCCATCCGGGGCGAAGACCTCCTTTCGACCACGCCCAAGGTGCAGCTGCTCATGGAAGAGATAGGGGCAACACCCCCGATCTATGGCCACCTGCCTCTGCTGGTGAATGAGCAGCGCAAGAAGCTGTCAAAACGCCGCGACGACGTATCGATTGCCGACTACCGCACCCGCGGATATCTACCCGATGCAATGGTCAACTACCTGGCGCTGCTTGGCTGGGGTCCAGACGATGACATCGAGATCCGTCCGATCATCGAGATCATCGACAAGTTTGATCTCGGCCGGGTTAACAAGGCTGCGGCATTCTTCGACCTGAAGAAACTCGACCATTTCAGCGCTACGTACATTCAGAATCTTGATGCCGACAAGTTCGTCGAGCTGGTCCTGCCGTACTTGCACGCCGATGAACGCTGGTCCGCTGAGACAATCGACGTGGCCGTGGTTAAGGAGTTCGCAGGCGATGTCCAACAGCGAGTTGCCAGGCTAAGCGAAGTGCCCGACTGGTATGACTGGTTATTCCTTGACTCGGTCGAAATCGAAGAAAAGGCTATGAATAAGGGTTTACGCAAAGCAAAACAGGCTGATGAGGTACTGGACGGCGTCATCGAGGCTTTCGCTGACTGCGCTTGGGAAGAAGATGTCCTGAACCAAACTGTGCGTGCGGTGGGTGACACACTAGGTGTGAAATCCGCGGTACCTGTTCGGGTAGCAGTAACAGGAAAGATGGGCGGGATTCCGTTGTACGGACCGCTTGTCCGGCTTGGCCGCGACAAGACAATTGACAGATTGCGAACCGCTCGTGAACACCTCCGAAGCAGCTCATAGACCATCCGATATCGAGGATCAGTATTGTGGTGAGGCGCGAGGTTCCGACGGTTACCAGTTTTGGACGACGAGCCTGGAAGATGAAGAATCGCTCGATATCCGTGAGCAGGTAGCTGCCGGTATGACCGACAAAAAGGTCGTCACAGAACCGCGGCGCAAGGTCTTCGGAGCGGGCGCATTCCGCCGCACAGCGATTCGGCTCGCGCTGATGATCCTGATAACGGGCTTGCTGCTCATTGGCTACTTCGTTTTTACTTATGTGCAGGTCTTGGGCGCGGTAGGAGATGACCAAGCACAGGACGCTGATATCGCGATTGTGCTTGGAGCAGCTCAATACAACGGTGCACCTTCGTATGTACTGCAAGAACGACTAGATCATGCCTACAACTTGTACGACGCAGGCAAGGTCGAACGAATCTTTGTCACTGGTGCTGTTGCTGAAGGCGACGTGAAATCAGAAGGTCTGGTGGGTTTGGAGCACTTGTTGGCTAGAGGTGTGCCCGAAGAAGACATCACGCTCATTCCCGAAGGCACCAATTCATGGCAGCAGCTATCGGCCTCGGCTGCCCAGATCGAGACGCTGCGGATGGACTCGGTCTTGCTGGTTTCGGACGGCTACCACAACTACCGCTTGCTCGCTATTGCCGACGAACTCGGTATCGAAGCCTATGTTTCGCCATCGGCCGTCGCTTCAACGACCATGAACGTGGTGCGTGAATCGGCAGCAGTCTCTATCGGGCGTATCACCGGTTACCGCCGGCTCAGCGCATTCACGGAGTAACTGATGGGGCAGGGTCTGTTCGCGAGAGCAGAGGCTTGCCAAGGCACGCAGTTCGAGCTACCCGACGATGGTGCGCCAGCCATGCGGATCCGCAGCGACACCAGACTGAACATCGACGAGCGCCTGGCGGAGCTTGAGCGTGTTTGGGCCGGGTTGCCCGTCTCGTACTTGGGTCGTAACCCCCTCGGAGATAAGTGATCCGACTGGAGCGATTACCGCAGCGGTGCCGGAAAGGAACATCTCGGTGTCAGCGGTGCGTTCCATGATCTCGCTTGCAGGCACGGAACGTTCCTCGATGGTGTAACCGAGGTCAGCGGCCATGGCGATGATCGACGCGCGGGTAACTCCGTGCAGGAAGGAATCGTCGAGGTTTCGGGTGATCAGTCGGTTGTCGTCAACCATAAAGAAGTTGGCGGCTCCGGTCTCGGTCGTGTCGCCGCCAGTTGCGAACAACACCTGGTCAACGCCGTGGTTGGCCTTGGCCTCGAGAGTTGGTCCGAGTGCCATCACGTAGTTCGCGCCGCTCTTGATCGAGCCGAATTGGGGAGTAGTTCGAGGCGTTTCGGTCTCAACCAACAGGCTCAGAGGGCGAATGCCGCCAGCGAAATAGTCGCCGACCGGGCTGGTGAGGACGTAGAGCAGGCTGGTTTGGCTGGGCGCAGCAGCTGCGCCGATGTTCTGGTCGGCACCAAGAATCGTGGGGCGCAGGTAGAGCGAACCCGGCTGCGGAGGCGTGTGCTGCACGTTTGCAACGGCAGCGTCCATGAACATGGTGCGCAACAGATCGGCATCTGGAACGGGCAAACGTAGGAGCCCAATCGAGTTGCGGAACCGAGCAATATGGTCATCGAGACGGAAGATCGCCACTGAACCATCGGCCTGCTTGTGTGCCTTTAGCCCTTCGAAACAGGTGCTGCCGTAGTGCAGCGCATGCATTCCTGGATGAAGGGAGAGGTCGTCGAGCGGCTGTGCGGCCCCGCTGTAGGTGTATCCGGTTGGGCCGCCGTGGGCGACCGTGATTTGGTCGCCGAAAAGGGTGCCGAACGGTTCGCTGAAGGGATCTGCAGTAGCCATCCGACCTATCGTAGGCGCTACATGGCGTGACACTTGTGTTGGATTGAATGACTCAGCTTCTGCGCTGGATGTGACTGTGCGCGGTAATTTCCTGGGGTGGCTGTGGAACGAGAACGAGTGTTGGCGATCGATGTTGCCGGACAAACCGTCCGAGGCCTCGTTCTGGACAGCGGAACACCTGCGGTTGCAGGCGGTTACGCCCAGCTCGACTTCGAGCCGGCTGTGGGTCCAGCCACGTTCGCAGCCCGCATCGCGGCCGCGTTAGATGTAAAGGCGACCATGCCGGTAGTGATCACCTGCGACCCGTTACTGGGTGACGCCGTGGCGGCACGAGTTGCAGCGGCGATAACCGATTCAGGTTTCGTAGCCGTGACCGTTGTGTCCCGGAACGAAGCCGAGGTTCGTGCAAATCCTGGCGGGGGCGAACCTGACGATCTTGCTGGCGTCGATATTCCGTTAGGTCTGCTGGCAAGTCATGTAGGGCTCACGCTGGCGCACCTGGCTGCCGTGGTTGGTGCCGGTAGCGGGGTGCTCAGTGGCGACATCGACACCGACGCCGGTTGGTTGAATGAGCGCGCCTGGTCTCCGATCTCGGACGCTCTCATTGCTGCTGACACGGACCTGTCAACGGAGAGCTCGTCGCCGGTCGCTTCGGCCTCTGGCGGTGTTCCTGGCGTTGGAGCGGATGCGACGATGAATCCCGAGGAGATGCCGGCGAGTGCTCTTGCTGCAGCCGTAGCTGCCGCCCGCGCTGCAACCACGCGTGCCTCGACCGGCGACACCGGCGTCGGAGCCAGTGCCGTTGCCCTGGGGCCTGGTGCCTTGGGGTCTGGGGTCACGGGGTCTGGGGTCACGGCTGGCACCGCGCAGGGGGATCAAGCGAGCGGTCGTGGGTGGGTGCTCATGATCGTCGTTGCCGCAACGGTTGTGGCAGCACTCGGTGGGCTTGTGGTCACACAATGTGGTGGCAGCGATAGCAACTCGGCAGCATCTGATACGACGACGGGCGAAACCGAGGTCGCCCCGGTTGATGGCCACACACCCAACGCAGCCAATGTGGAGACAAACAACGAACCAGCATTGACCGGTGACGCTGCAGCGTCTGCAGAACCACAACAAGTCGAAGTAACCCCGGAGCCCGAGACGGCGGCTGATCCCACAGTTGTCCCGACAGCGACCACCGAAGCCGAAGCCGAAGCCGAACCAACGACAGAACCTGAGCCCACAGCCGATCCACTTGCCGGGTTGCCGCCTCTGTCAGCGTTGCCGGAGCGGGGAGCGATCTTCCGGCCTCCCACGCTCTTCCTTGGCGGGCCGGTCCAGACACAAGAGCAGGCCGATGAACTCTACGCTCGGGCTAGTGCGGTTGTCGGACCAGACAATGTTGTTAACAACTATGTGGTGCGCCCTGACGCCCCCGAGGCACTCGATGGCAATGTGCGTGTCGAGCAAGCGGTGTTGTTCCAGAGCGCAAGTGCTGCGATCTCTGATGAATTCGTGCCCACGCTCGAGCTGGGTGTTGCCGTAATGGCGCTGAACCCGCAGGTACAGATGGTGGTCGAAGGCCATACGGATTCGGTAGGCACCGAGGCAAACAATCTTGTCTTGTCTCGGCTGCGGGCCGAGGCAGTGGTGGACTATCTGGTGAGCCGAGGTGTGGATGCCGGACGGCTCGAAGCGGTCGGGTTTGGCGAAACCAGTCCCGTTGCTGACAATGACACTGCCGGCGGTCGCCAGATCAATCGCCGTATCGAAGTCGAACTTCTCGATCTGTTGGCTGGCGACTAATCACCAGCTCAGGAAAACGAAAGAAGTCCGTTGCCGGAGCAACGGACTTCTGACTGGGTCGGGCTGGTGAGATTCGAACTCACGACCCCCTGCTCCCAAAGCAGGTGCGCTAGCCAAGCTGCGCCACAGCCCGAGGACTTCTCACCGAGGTGGGAAATCATCGGCGCTAAGTATGCCCTATTCATCAGACAAATCAATGGTGATTTCAGTCATATGCGCGCGATCGGCCAAAATTGTCGTGATCCCACGAGCTGAGCCACCTAAGGAAACCGTGATGACTACACAACTTCGACGCTATGACATCGCAGACAAGGCCGGACTTGACCGCCTCGTTGCCTGGTTTCCCAAGCTCATTCCGGTCAGGGAGAAGTACGGGTTTTCGGTCGATTGGGCCTTCGCCGATTACGAACACCTGCAATTCATATGGTCGGTGAGCCACGACGGTGACTTCGACGCAGCGATGGTGGAATACGACCCATCGCCCGAACGTGCCGAAGCCTTTGCCGGATTTGATAACCCCATTACCGGCATGAAGGTCGGTTTCGTTGACAGGGTGGTCTAGGTCGGAGCGGGCAACCGAGGCGCTGGGTCACAGCTGACTTCGGTGGAGCCGGTGACCGAAGCCGAGGTGCCAGCGTTTCGTTCAGTCTGTGTGCCGAGGCTTGGGCACTCTTCTCGGTCGGGCGACGGGGGATGGCAATTGCCCTTGTCGCTCTCGGATTGTTAACTAGTGGGGTGTCTGAACTGTTGCTCCGTAATGTTCGCCCCTGGCCGTCAACGCACGAAAGCGAACCTGTCGACATTCTGATTGCCGACGGGGTCATCCGTGGGGTTGGCTCTGGTCTCGCGGCACCCGGTGCGGTGGAAGATGCCAATGGAGCGATGGTCCTCCCAGCATTCACGGACTTTCATACCCATCTTGATATGACCAGGCTGGGTCTGCCGTTCCGGCCACACACCGGTGGACCCACGCTGGCCGACCGCATCCAGAACGACCTGGACAATTGGCGTTCAGGCGAGCGGTCCGTCGCCGACGGTGCCATCTACACGTTGGGGAGGATGATCTCATTCGGAGCGACACGAGTGCGTAGCCACGCTCAGATCGACCCCGATAGCGGCTTGGAACGACTCGCCGGGGTCGTTGCGGCTCGTGACGCTCACCAGCAGCGCTGCAAGGTGCAGATCGTTGCGTTTCCTCAGACAGGGATCCTGAAGTCGCCAGGAACCGAACAGATGCTCGACGAAGCGTTACGTTCTGGTGCCGATCTGATCGGCGGGCTCGACCCTCAAGGCTTCGACGAAGATGCTGAGGCCCATCTCGACATCATCTTCGGGCTTGCCCAGACACACGGCGTCGGGGTTGACATCCATCTGCATGACAGGGGAGAGGTTGGCGCTCAGCAAATCGAGATGATCTGCGCCCGGGCAAGCGAGCTAGCGAACGACGTCACGATCAGTCACTGTTTCGCGCTCAGCAGCGTCGACGAACGCCGAGCGAATTCGCTGGTCGATGCCATAGCAGCGGCAGGTGTGAGCGTGGCCACGGTAGCGCCTGGCACCTTTGCGCCAATGCCCCTTGAGCAACTGCGAGAGCGTGGTATCGGGTTTGGCCTTGGCCAAGATGGCATGCGTGACTACTGGTCGCCTTACGGGACCGGGGACATGTTGGATCGGACCTGGCAGCTGGCGTTCACGAACGGTTTTCGCCGCGACGACCTGATCGAGGCATGTGTGGACACTGCAACCGCCGGCGGTGCAGCGCTTATGGGCATCAACAACATCGGACTTGAGGTTGGCGACGTCGCTGACCTGGTCGTGCTGCCGGGCGATACGGTCACCAGTGCGGTCATGGATCGCCCACAACGCCAGCTCGTGATCCAAGACGGAGCTGTCGTCGCCCGCAACGGCCAGCTCGTCTAACGCCCGCTGACAGCCGAAACGTACAATTGGCCGATGTCTATTCCGCTTGAGCCATACAACCTGTACACGAGCGATCCGGTGCTGCGACGCTCGGTCGAGCGCGAAGGCGCAGGTCAGGCCAACTCGGCTCTTGAAACCTTCGGTGAACGTGTTGGATCTGCCGAGGTGTCGGAGTGGGGTTTCCAGGCCAACCGGCACAGCCCCGAGCTGGTCACCCACGACCGTTTCGGCGAACGCGTCGACGAGGTTCGATACCACCCGTCGTATCACCGGCTCATGGATCTGTCTGTTGGTGCCGGGCTCCATGCATCCCACTACGACGGGCAACCCGGCGATGGCTCCTACGTGGCCCGCACCGCGCAGATGCACATGATCAGTCAGATCGAGGTCGGTCATGGCTGTCCTGTCTCGATGACTGGGGCAGTGCTGCCGGCGTTGCGCGAGCAGCCGGATCTTGCCGCTGTGTGGGAGCCCCGGGTTCGAACCCGTTCCTATGACCCACGCCTCGTCGACCCAGCCGCCAAGTCAGGCAACCTGCTTGGTATGGGCCTGACCGAGAAGCAGGGCGGCAGCGATGTACGCGCGAATACCTCAGAAGCTGTTGCGGTCAACCGCGGCGGGCCTGGCGGCGAATATCGTCTCACCGGCCACAAATGGTTCACATCCGCGCCGATGTGTGACGCCTTCCTGATGCTCGCCCAAGCGCGCGGAGGCATTTCGTGTTTTCTGGTGCCCCGCATCCTTCCCGACGGGGCACGTAACTCGCTGCACCTCATGCGCCTGAAGGACAAACTCGGCAACCGTTCGAACGCATCAAGTGAGCTTGAATACGCCGACGCTGCGGGGTGGCTTGTTGGCGAAGAAGGCCGAGGTATCAACGTCATCATCAAGATGGTTACTGCCACCCGGGTCGATGTAACAAACTGGTCGGCGTCGCTGATGCGCCAGGGCGTGAGTCAAGCCGCCTGGCACGTTTCACAGCGCGAAGCCTTCGGCGATCTGCTGATCGACAAGCCGCTCATGCAAAATGTGCTCGCTGACCTTGAGCTCGAAACCGAGGTCGGCACGATGATGGTCATGCGGCTCGCTGGAGCGTACGAACGAGCCCCCGTCAACGAACACGATGCCGTGTTCCTTCGCCTAAGTTCGGCGGTTGCCAAATACTGGCTTAGCAAGCGCTCCACGCCGGTGGTTCGCGAAGCACTCGAGTGTGTCGGCGGCAATGGTTACGTCGAGGAGTCGATCATGCCCCGGTTGTACCGAGAGGCACCGCTGAATGCGATTTGGGAAGGCGCAGGCAATGTCATTGCGCTGGATGTGCTTCGAGCGCTGCAACGAGCTCCTGAGAGCGGCCAAGCGTTCCTCGACGAACTCGAGCTTGCCCGAGGTGCCGATCGTGTTTATGACGCAGAACTCGACCAGCTCCGCCAACTGGTCACGAGTCCCAACCTGGCAGAACGAGACGCACGTCGACTGGTCGAACGCCTGGCCGTGTGTTGGGGAGCCTCGTTGTGCCTGCGTCATGAACCGAGCATCGCTGACGCCTACGTGCGTTCTCGTCTCGACGGTGATTGGGGGACCGAGTTCGGCACCCTGGGCTCGCACGTCGATGTCGATCTGATCGCTCGGCGGGCTATTCCTAACCCAAAGTGACTCATCCACTCCGAGGCAGTCACTAGATCATTTGTAGCGCTGTCATCGCCCGTTCGATTGACCTTGACCATCTCGACGTCGGTCGTATTCCAGAGTGGGTTTTGTGGTGGCCCTCCCTGCTGCTAACTTGCATATTGCAACTCAACTTGAAACGATCGATCGATAACCCACGATGGACAACCTGGACCAACCGCCATCTGTTTCGGGGCACTGCGCTCCGCGCCCGATCTTTGACCAAGGGGTCATTTCGTGACGACGTTGCCGGGAGCTGACGGGATGGCGACCCGCACGCAAGACAAGAATGCCTCGCTGACTCTTGGTATTGCTGGCCTCGCTGCCATGGCGACGTACCTTGACACGACCATCTTGTTCGTTGCATTTCCGGGCATCACTGCCAGCTTCGATACTTCGTCGACCTCAACGTTGTCGTGGGTGCTCAATGCATACACCATCGTGTTTGCTGCGCTACTCGTACCTGCTGGCAAGCTCGCAGACCGGTTCGGTCATCGCCGTGCCTTCCTCGTTGGATCAGCAACGTTCTCGATGGCATCGTTAGCCTGTGGCATCGCCCCGTCAGCCGAGTTATTGATCGGCGCTCGGGTCGTCCAAGGCGCTGGAGCGGCGATCTTGGTCCCAGCGTCTCTTGCTCTGGTGATGGCCGCGTTCCCGAAGGACAAGCTCCCCCAGGTGATCGCCATCTGGGGGGCGATCGGTGCGTTGTCGGCGGCACTTGGCCCCTCGCTCGGCGCTCTCATTATCGAGGCCTTCGGATGGCGCTGGGCGTTCTTCATCAACCTGCCCGTTGGTGTTGCCACCATCGTCGCCGGTACCCGGTACCTCCAAGAGTCTCGTGACCCGCTCGTTCGGATTCCATCATTGGCGGGCGTCGCTCTGCTGACGGGGGCATCGAGCGCCATCCTGTATGGGCTTGTCGAGTCAGACAACGTCGGGTGGGCGAGTTGGCAGACGATCGGCTTTGGTGTCGGCGGCACGGTTCTCCTCGCTGTGTTCGTCATCCACCAACGTAGAACCGAAGCACCGACGCTCGACCCAGAACTGTTTGCCCTCAGAAACTTTCGCTGGGGAAATCTTGCGATGCTCAGCTTCAACATGTCGTTCACCGCGATGTTCTTCGGGCTCATCTTGTTTCTGGTCAACGTGTGGGAGTGGTCGATCCTCAAGGCCGGGCTCGGTGTAGCGCCCGGCCCTGCTCTAGCTGCTGTCTTCGCTGCGAGGTTCGGCAAACTTGCAGGTGAAATCGGGCAACGGCCGCTGGTGATCCTGGGAGGACTCGTTGCCGCTGCGAGTGGGTTCTACCGCTTACTCCTTCTCGACGAAGGCGTCGACTATCTCGTCGATTTCGGGGTTCCGCTGTTTCTGTCGGCGATCGCTATTGGATTGGTCTTCCCCCAGGTGACCAGTGTGGCTGTGCAGGCAGTGCCGGGGAACCGCGTCGGTGTCGGCGGAGCGACTACCCAAGCAGTGCGGCAGTTCGGCGGATCACTTGGTGTTGCTTTGACGATCACCTTGCTGGGCTCGGCCACCGGCAAGCTCGATCTCGTCGCCGGGTTCAACCGCATCTGGTGGCTTGTCATCGTAGGTGGAGTCGCAACAACACTGTTCGCACTCCCATTGCGCACGGGCAGGGCCGCGATATGACACCCATCGAGAACGAAATCGTCTGGCGTTCAGAGTGTCCGATCAGTAGTGCACTCGACGTGCTTGGTGACAAATGGTCACTCTTGGTCATTCGTGACCTTGTCGTGCATGGCACCCGCACCTATTCGGACTTCCGTGACGCTCCCGAAGGTATTGCTACCAATATTCTTGCGACTCGACTCAACCTGCTCTCGAGCCTCGACCTCATCGAACGAGTCGATCCTGAACGTTCGGCGCGGGGTAACGCGTACCGGCTCACCGAACGAGGTGCAGCATTACGACCCATCCTCGTCGAGTTCTTGAAATGGGCACAATGCCATCTCGTAGACATGCACCCCAGCATCCACGGCGACGCCCGCATCCGCTAGCTGGTGTGCGATTAAAGAAGCAGTCCTGGGAAATCTGCGCTGACGCAGCGGGGATTGTGGCACCAGACGATGGTTGGCAGTTGCCACGTGCGACTTTGCACAAAACGGAACAATCCTGGGTGGCGAACCACCCAGGATTGTTTTCCAGTACCCCGTACGGGATTTGAACCCGTGCTACCACCTTGAGAGGGTGGCGTCCTAGGCCGCTAGACGAACGGGGCGTGTTCGAACCACCGGAGTGGTCGGCTCGGAGAGTGTAGCGATCCGGCTAGGGCTGCCCAACCGGCTCCGCTGCCTCAGGCCACCGCCGCTTCGATCTCGGCTTTCACCTCCGCCGTGATCTTCGGGATCACGTCGAGAGACTCGAAGTTGGCCACGACCTGCTCGACCCGGGATGCTCCAGTGATCACGGTCGACACGTTGGGGCTCAGCGTGCACCACGCCAAGGCAAGCTGCGCCATCGAGCAGTCGAGACGTTCGGCAATGGGCCGCAGATTCTCCACCTTGGCGATCGTGTCGGTATCAGCCATACGGTCGGCAAGCCAGTCATAGCCATCGAGAGCAGCTCGCGAGTCGTCGGGGACACCGTCGCGGTATTTGCCGGTGAGCAGACCAGATGCGAGCGGACTCCAGATGGTGTTGCCGTAACCGGTTTCTTCGACCAGGCCGGCGAATTCGGTGTCGATGCGCCGCTCGAGCAGGTTGTACTGGCTCTGCTCGGTCACCGGCTTGTGCAGGTGATGCTTGTCGGCAATTTCGATGGCGCCACGAATCTCTTCGGCCGTCCACTCGCTGGTTCCCCAGTACGTGGCCTTGCCAGACGACACGATGTCGCTCATTGCCCGCACGACTTCCTCAAGCGGCGTCTCGGGATCGCAGCGGTGGCAATACAAGACATCGACGAAGTCGTGCTGGAGGCGTTCGAGTGATGCATCGATTCCCTGCATCAGGTACTTGCGGTTGAGCGTATTCCGCATGTTCGGAGTCTCACCGTTAATGCCCCAGTAGAGCTTGGTGGTGAGGACATAGGACCAGCGTTCCCATCCGAGGTCGCGGAACGCTTTGCCCATGATCTCTTCGCTCTTGCCGCCGGCATACGCCTCGGCATTGTCGAAGAAGTTGCAGCCGGCCTCGCCCGCCGCCTCGATGCACTCGGTGGCCAGCGTGTTGTCCAGCTGCGTGTCGAAGGTGACCCAACTACCGAGCGACATGATGCTGACCTTCATGCCGGTGTTGCCGAGGCGCCGGTATTCCATGTTGGGATTGACTTTGGGGGTTGCCATGCCAGGACAGTACCCAAGCAGCAAGCTGTCCGTCGTCCCGACCGAACAGCGCACATGTCAAACCGCCACCTCTCCCGCCGCTGGGATGGTCGACCTCGCTCGCGCTCGGCGTGATCGTTGACGCGACCGATCAGATCTGCGCGGCGAGTCCCCCGGCGCGGTCAGCGGCGATTTGTTCGGCCATCTGGGCAACTGCTGCACCGCGCATCTTTCGGATCGTCACCGCATAGGCCTTGCTGTCGAGAGCTGCGAACTCGGTGGCCTGAGCAATCGCCGCGTCGAGCACCGCGTCCGCGGTGACAGCCTCATCGAGGTAGCCAGCATCGACCGCGCCTAAAGCGTCCGTGATCCGCGCCGTCGGAATCGCTCGCTGGAGATGTCGCTTGCTCAGCCGCTCGCCCGCAAGGGTCAGCGCCCAGTCTGGAAGTGTCATACCGATGGCCACCTCATTGAGGCCAATCTTGCACGGCTGATCGGCTCCGATTCGAACATCGCACGCCAGCAGGATCAACGCACCCGCGGCCAGGGCGTGGCCCGTACACGCTGCCACAACGGGCACCTTGGCCGCATAGATCGAGCGGCAGAGCTCGCCACCGTTGGCGACCAAATCGGTCATGGCGGCCATGTCTCCGGCCAGCATCACGGTGAGGTCGAACCCGGCGGAGAACTTGCCCTCGCGGCCGTGTAGCACCACGGCGTGAATGCTGTCGTCGCCCTCCGCCTCGGCGATTGCTCCGCTGATCGCGATGATCATGTCATTCGACAACGCATTCGCCTTGCCGTCGTCCAGATGGCAGATCAGGACGCCTCCGCGCCGTTCCATCGTGACCAATGCATCGCTCATCCCCTGAAAGTTACGCACTCACAACGTTTGTATGCGAGTTTCTGCGGATCGGTCCGCAGAAACGGGCCGACGCAAGCGGGACGGATCGACGGGATGGAGAGACGGGACGGAGTGACGGGCTCAGACGCCGGCGGGGCGCACGGTGATGCCGGCGGCGGTCATCACGTCTTTAGCTTCGGCAACCGTGTGCTCGCGAAAGTGGAAGATCGACGCAGCCAGAACAGCATCGGCGCCGCCCTGGGTCACGCCGTCGGTGAGGTGCTCAAGCGTGCCGACTCCACCGCTGGCGATGAGTGGCACGTTGACCCGATCAGCGATTGCTCGAGTCAGGTCGAGGTCGAAGCCTTCGCGAGTG
>ENA-OWPI01001345-OWPI01001345.1-marine-metagenome-genome-assembly--contig:-NODE-1345-length-27816-cov-16.148491_pt1 | contig 27816 bp, 22 predicted proteins | sample MGYA00238138_ERZ651775 | MGnify/ENA primary metagenome ERZ651775 (study PRJEB26906, sample SAMN06265043) | marine metagenome | isolation source: Helgoland LTER site | place: Germany:Helgoland, sampling...
TGGAACCTCGCAAGTCCTGAGAATGCCGGTTTCATCTGGAACCTCGCAAGTCCTGAGAACGCCGGTTTCATCTGGAATCTCTCGACGCCTGAGAATGCGGGTTTCATCTGGAACCTCGCAAGTCCTGAGAATGCCGGTTTCATCTGGAACCTCTCAAGTCCTGAGAATGCGGGTTTCATCTGGAACCTCGCAAGTCCTGAGAATGCCGGTTTCATCTGGAACCTCGCAAGTCCTGAGAACGCCGGTTTCATCTGGAACCTCTCGACGCCTGAGAATGCGGGTTTCATCTGGAACCTCTCAAGTCTTGAGAATGCGGGGTTCATCTGGAACCTGTCCAATCCTGAGAACGCAGGCTTCATCTGGAACCTGTAGTTGGCATCCCCGACACAGATGTGTTTTAACTTGTGACTGGGTGAAAATGCTGTTCTGATAACGGTTTCGGGGTATTTGGATCAACCGATTGGTCTCATTGAGCTTTTTGTGCGCTTTCCTATCGAGCATTACGGCTGTCGTGAATCACACCAGCCGATTTGTCTGCGATCCAGGGCGCTTGTTCTTTGGTTGCAGCCTACTCGCGTTGGTCATGCTAATCACAACCCCAGTCTCGGCCATAGAAGCCCTAGTCAACAAGCGCGCGATTGTTTTTGATCACCTAACCACCGAGAACGGTTTGTCGCAAAATGGCGTGACCACTTTTGTTCAGGACCGGCAAGGGCTGATCTGGATCGGAACGCAAGAAGGGCTCAATCGTTATGATGGCTATGAGTTTACGAACTTTTATCATCTGATTGAGGATCAAAATTCCCTCTCTCACGACCAAGTCTGGTCCCTGCTTGCGGATCAAACTGGTGGCATCTGGGTCGGGACGGATGCCGGGCTGGACCGCTTTAATCCTGCAACCCAAGGTTTCGAACATATCCCGCTTAAGCCGTCTGTTGAAACAAACGCAGCGATCTCAGTGTATGCGCTCGCGGAGGGCCTGGCGGGCGTCATTTGGGTCGGGACTAATATTGGATTAATAGCGCTTCAACCCGACGGTACGATGGTTTGGTTTGAGCACGAGCTGAATAATCCCAATAGTATCGGGGCGGGCAGCGTTCGGGCGCTGTATCGCGATCAGGCTGATCGGTTGTGGGTTGGCACGGATTCGGGCGGCATAACGGTGATTGATACTCAAGGTCAGGTCAGAGAGCGTTATGTCTCGGATCCATTGAACCCGAACTCGCTGTCGGAAAACGCGGTTCGCGCCATTGCATCGGACACCCTTGGGCGGCTCTGGGTCGGCACCTATAGCGAAGGCGTGAGCATCTTTGATGAACGGGACAATCGTTGGTTTCGCTTGCGGCATGACCCCAAAGACCCCACCTCTGTCACAGGAAATCGCATCCGCACGATTCTCAAAGATACGGGCGGCGACCTTTGGATTGGTGCCGATGGGGGCCTGAATCTTTGGCGATCTGGGGGAGAGGGATTCCAACAATATCGGGCGGATCTGTCGAATAGTAAAAGTCTGAGTGACAACACAATTCTGTCCTTATTTCAGGATCAAGGGGGTGTCATTTGGGTTGGGACGTTTAATGGCATCAGTAAATGGAATGCAACCGTCGAAAAATTCCCAGTCTTTAAACTCCAAGCCACGATTTTTGATGAGATCTCATCGCCTTCGATATCTTCTTTTGCCGAAGATAAATCCGGTAACTTGTGGATCGGTACTTTCGAAGGCCTCAGTGTTTGGGCCGTGGGTGAAAGCGAACCCGTGTTTTATAATGCAGACTCAATGGGGCTGAGTGGCAAGCGGGTCATGGCGCTTGCGGTTGTTGATGATGAAATTTGGGCCGGCACGATGATTGGCGGGCTTAACGTCATCAAGGATGGGCAAGTTGATCGAGTGTATCGCTTCGATCCCAATGATCCCAGGTCGCTGTCGTCGAGTGCCGTTAGCCGGATTTATTTGGATTCGAAGGGGCGGCAATGGATCGCAACCTACGGCGGTGGTATAAATTTGTTCGAGCCAGGAAGGGGGTTTAAGCGCTTTCCCAGCTTGTCTAATCCGAAAGGGCAATTTAGCGATCTTCGAACGCTCGATATTCTCGAGACGCGATCGGGTCTGCTCTGGGTGGCAACCGATGGCGGCGGTATTACAGTCTTGGACGCGGTCACCGGCGATACCTCCGCATTACTCTATGACCCGAACGATTCTGGGAGCTTGTCGAGCAACAATATTGTCTCGCTCCTAGAGACCGATCAAGGGATATGGGTTGGAACGCGGGACCGTGGCATCAATTTTTATGATCCAGTTTCCGCAACCTTCTCCCGGTACTCGAAAGCCGATGGCTTGGCGAGCGACGCGGTATTTGGCTTGTTGGAAGATGCGGCTGGACGCATTTGGGTTAGCGGCGGTAAAGGGCTGACGATGATTGACCCGATGACCATGCAATTCCAGTCGTTTGATTCAAGTCATGGTTTGCAAAATACTGATTTTAATAGTGGCGCCTACCTCGGCCTGTCGGATGGGCTTTTTATCTTTGGGGGTAACAATGGCTTCAATGTCTTTGATCCTGTCAAAATCCGAACCAAAAATAATTACGTGCCTGAAATTACGCTGACGGAATTTAGTAAATTCAACCAAGTTGAACTTAACAGTAGAGCCTTGGATGAAATGGCGGAATTGGTCCTGGATTATCAAGATTCCGTCATTGGCTTTAAGTTTGTTGCTTTGGATTTTACGGCGCCGCTTAAGAATCAGTTCCGGTATCGGCTAAAAGGATTTGATCTGGATTGGGTTGATTTAGTTGGCGAGCATCAAACCACTTATACGAATCTAGATCCTGGTGACTATGAATTCGAAGTGATTGGTTCGAACAATGATCTGGTTTGGAATGACCGCGGTGCATCCATTCGAATCACCGTTTTACCACCGCCCTGGGCCACTTGGTGGGCTTATCTGGGTTACGTCACAGTCTTGATTGTGACGGTCCTGTTGTTGTTAAAAAATAATACGCGCAGGCAACGCTTTGAAGCGGAGAAACGCTACAGTCAACGATTGCAGCTCTATATCGAGTCCCTTGAGCAGGCAACTGAGTGCATTATCATTGCCAACGAAAAGCATGAGATTTTGTTTGCGAATCATGCGATAGCCGCGGTTCATGGATTAGTCCCCACGGCGGCTGTTGGGCAAGATGTTGTGACGGCGTTAATCAGCGACGGGGCGCAAAAGGCTGCTGTGACCCAAGCGCTTGAGCTCACGGGACGTTTTGAGGGTGAGATTGCGGGACCTCCGACCGCGCCAAATCAAACAACCGAGGTGACAATTGCAAGGGTTCAGGATTCAAAATTAAGCGAATCTGCCTTAGTGTCTATTTCCAGGGATATCACCCATCGAAAACAAACCGAAGCCGAGCTGACGGACTACCGAAAAAACCTTGAGTCGCTTGTAGCTGAGCGTTCGGTTGCGCTTCAGCGCGAAATATCTGAACACAAAGAGGCTCGGAGTGAGCTTGCCGCTTCGTTGATGGAAAAAGAGTTGTTACTGAAAGAAGTCCATCATCGCGTTAAAAACAATATGCAGGTCATTTCCAGTCTGCTGAATATGCAAGCAGATGCTCAGGATGACGCGGTATTGGTGAGCCTGCTTGGCGAGAGTCAACAGCGGATCAAGTCAATGTCACTGATCCATGAAAGCCTTTATCAGTCCGACAATCTGCTCGAAATTAATTTTGAAGATTACATTCGCACCCTGGCGACGGGCTTGTGTCGATTTTATACGATCCCAGGTGTTGAGGTGCAATTGGAGGTTTTGGTCGATCAAGTTGCCCTCGAGCTGGACACTGCGGTGCCTTGCGGCTTGATTATTAATGAGCTGATTTCGAATGCGCTCAAGCATGGCTTTAAGACGGGACAAGCGGAGTCTGCTGTGATCGATGTTCAGTTCGTTAAGGATCGTGATTGGTATCGGTTAAAGATTTCCGATAACGGATGCGGGTTGCCAGCGGATTTTGATCCAAAGCAGTCGGGCTCAATGGGAATGGAAATTGTTGATATTTTGACGCAGCAGTTAGAAGGCCGGTTGTCCTTTCAGTCAACGGATGGCGCACAGTTTTTAATTGAGTTTCCAGCAGTGGAGCGAAAAGCCCATGAGTAGAGTATTTGTTGTTGAAGACGAAGTGCTTGTCGCCCGAGATATTAAAAGCCGACTGGAAAAGCTCGGCTATCAGGTGATTGGCACGGCGGCGAGAGGCGATGATGCGGTGAGCCGCGTGCTCAGTGAGCGGCCCGATCTGATTTTGATGGACATAAATCTTAAAGGCGATATGGACGGCATCGAGGCCGCGGATCGGATACGGGCAGAGGCAGATCTGCCGATTATCTTTTGCACGGCGTATTCGAATGATGAGACGCTGGCACGCGCTAAGGTGACGGTGCCCTATGGCTATGTGCTAAAGCCGTTTGACAACCGTGAGCTCGAAATAACCATTGAGATTGCGCTCCACAAGCATCAGATGGAGGTAGCGCTTAAAGCCGCTGGCGTGCGTTTGGAAGCCACCTTGCAAAACTTGGATGATGGGGTTCTGACAGTCGATCAAGCTGGGGTAATTCTGCTTGCTAATCCAATGGCCGTTCAGCTTTTAGGACTTCCAAAAGAAGTGTTGATGGGTTTGAACGCAGAGGCGGTGTTGCGCTTTGAGCCGCTCGATACAACGGGCACTGTTATTGATATCGCCGCGCTGTTACAGGAACAGCTGGCGCTGCCGAGCAGTTTTGATCGGCAGGTGTTATTGCGACAGGACCAGGATGCCTTGCCGGTCGCTGTTGGGCTTAATTGGTTCTCGCCGGGTGAGGCGCCGTTGCTCGTGATCTCACTGCGGGATTTGACGACGCAGATCGCCCAAGAAACGCAATTGGTCAAAACAGCTTTTTATGATGACCTGACGTCGCTCCCGAATCGACAACTTTTTTTGGACCGCCTGACCACGCGATTGATTTCCAAACGGGCCGATGAGGGCCAGGGTCCGGCGCCGTTTGCGGTGGTGGTGATCAGCGTTGAAGGCTTGAGCGTGATTAACCAAGCGCTTGGATTTTCAGCAGGTGATCACGCGATTGCCGAGGTTGCCCGCCGCATTCAGCGGATCGCACAACCGGATGATACGCTCTCGCATCTGGGGGGTGGCCGGTTTGCCCTGTTACGCAGTGATGGCCGTGATCCGGGTTTGATTCTAGAGACTATCGAGTCCCTACAAGGGTTGATTCACGGCAGTATTGAATGGGCACCGGATGAGAAGGTGACGGTTGACTCACATTGTGGTCTGGTTTTTGGTCCCGGTGAGTATGTTGCGGCAACGGATATGGTTCGCGATGGCGAAACCGCAACGGGACGGGCAAAGTCTGAGGGCCTAGCGGCTTTGGTCTTTGATGTTGCGATGCACGAAAAGGCTAAAGCCATGCTCTTGATGCGCTCGAAGCTTCAGGACGCGATCAATCAACGGGTTCTGCGACCCTATTTTCAGCCCATTGTTGACCTAAAAACACTCAAAATTGTGAGCTTTGAGGCGTTGGTCCGCTGGCCATTACCGGACGACGTATTTATCCCGCCCGATGACTTTATCCCGTTGGCTGAAAAAAGTGGTTTGGTCCTGTTGCTCGGGGATTTGATGCTCGAGACGGTCTGCCAGCAGCTCAAGGCGTTTAATTCAAAAGCGATTGACGGCTTTTCCATTGCGGTCAATATTTCTTCTGAGCAGTTCACGGAGGCCTTGGTTGATCGACTGGACCATCTGATCTTTGAGTACGATTTGCAACCCCAGCAAATTGGCTTAGAGATCACCGAGAGCGTGGCAATGAAGGCCATTGATAATAATTTAAAACTTTTAGAAACCTTCCGGGCAAGAGGGCACAAAATCAGTGTGGATGATTTTGGGACGGGATATTCATCGCTGGCTTATTTAAAGCGGTTTCCATTGGACACCCTGAAGATTGATCGCGCCTTTATTCAGGAGTTGGCGCCAGACACGGACGATTTTATTATCGCAAAGGCGATCATCGACTTGGGGCACAGTTTGGGGTTAAAAATCGTGGCAGAAGGCGTTGAGACGCAAGCTCAGCTGAAGTTACTTCAGGAACTTGGGTGTGACCTCGGGCAAGGCTTTTATTTCCAAAAAGCCAGCACCGGGGAAATGATTAGTCAATGCTATGAGCGCGGTCTGCCGCTGGGACGGGCGCAAACGCTCTAGTATCAGCCATGGTTTAGGCCAGTAGCGCGCCGCCGTCAATGTCAATGACGACACCAGTCATGTAATGGTTCGCCATCGCAAGGATCAATGCCTCTGCAACCTCTTCGGGCAGGCCAACTCGACCAAGGGGCATGCCCTTGCCGATCGCTGCCATGGTGGCGGCTTTTTTATCCCCAAAGTGGTCAAACATGGGGGTATCGATGATGCCGGGGGCGACGGCATTAACCCGTCTCGGCGCCAGCTCTTTTGCAAGCGCGCGGACAAGGCCCTCGACGGCGCAACCGGTACAAGAAACGGAGATCATGCCAGGATTACAGCGTCTTGCTGGTGTCCCTGAAACGAGGGTGATTGATGCGTTTTCGGAAAGAAAGGGCACGCCTGTGCGAACCACGTGGGTGTAACCCCAAAACTTGTCAAAGGCCGCTCTAAATTGATCATCGGTCTGGTCCATAAAGGGCGCCGTAGTTCGAGTCGCCCCAGTCGCCGCGCCAACAAGATGATCGATCGGACCCACTGAGGCAAACAGGGCTTTTAAGCCATCGGGGTCATGGGTGTCGACTTGTGAGAATTGAATCAAAGGATGCAGGGCTGCAGCTTGCGAGATCTTTTCCTGGGTTCGGCTAGCTGCCCAAACGTTTGCCCCGGCCGCTTGTGCCATGACGGCTGTCGCCAGACCAATGCCCGAGGTGCCACCAATAATAACGACGTTTTTTCCCTGCAGTGACATAAGACGGCCCTCTGAATTAAATGATTGAAGACGATAACAGCTTAATTGCAGATTTGGCAAAGCAAGCCTTGGCCTGAATGACTTGCGTGCGGTAATACAAGACAATGGCGCGGTAAGAGTATCAGTAAGTAGCTGGTTTGATCGAGGCTCAGGGGCGCGGGGTGAGTCAGGTAGGGTTCAAGTAAGCGGAGCTGATAGCTGACAAAGCGCGGTACGAAAAGCGGCTGTCGAGTGTCTAGAGAATTGGGGGCGATTCAGAAGGCTCTAAGGATGCGGTTTATAGGCGCGAGATAACCCACGGGACATGCCCGATGTTGACGTTGCGATTAACGCGCCATCCGTTTAGGTCGGAGGATGGTCATATCGAGGCTTGCGGCGATTCAAGGATTGCCGAGGGTGTGGCAATTAAAGGCGCAATAAATTCGCTTGCTCCTGATTTTGAGTTGGGGCTTGCGCCAGAAAATAAAGTCAGCACACTGGATGACATATTTTTAATAGGGCTTAAGATTGGCATCGGTTGGATTGGCTCTGGTCGGATTGACGGGGTTGGTTGGGCTGGCCATAAGGTTGTCGCTTAACGACCGCGGCGAGAACCATTGCAGCTTTAGCTGTGCGCGATGCAGCGTAGGGTTTTTGCAATTAAAAACTGGGTGTTGGCCATCGGGCCTAACTTCAGAGTGTTTCAGGCAAGCAGAGGGTGATGTTGGTGGCTAGACAATACTTAAAAGGGGCCGGTAAGTCTTTGATGCGTCTTCTGGGACTGCTCGTGCTTGTTTGGGGCAGCGGCGCCATGGCCGCGGATTCGGTCCGTGTCATCATAAAGACGACCCAAGGCGCGATCACTCTTGAGCTCGATGCCAAGGCTGCGCCCGCAACGGTTGCAAACTTTTTATCGTATGTTGACCAATCGGGTTACGACAACACGATTTTTCATCGTGTGATTGAGGGCTTCATGATTCAGGGTGGTGGTCATTATCGTGACTTGGCCGAAAGCCCTTCGGGCCCGAGTCTGCGAAACGAAGCAGACAATGGGTTGCGAAATGAAGTCGGCACGATTGCGATGGCCAGGATGGCTGAAATTGATAGCGCCACCAATCAGTTCTTTATCAATGTTGCGGACAATAGGCGTTTAGATCACCAGGGCGATAGCTGCAGCCGCGAGGAAGAGGCCGCCGCAGAGGCGCGAGCAGAACGCGGTTTATTTAAGCCAAAACGGTGTAAAAGTTTCGGTTACGCGGTGTTCGGTCGTGTCATCGATGGCATGTCGGTGGTGAAAACGATTGAGCAGGTGGCAACGGTCACGCAAGCCGATTTTTTTGATGTCCCAAAAGATCCCATCACCATTCTTTCAATTAGGCGATTACCATGATGATAGACGTAAAACAGGTTTTGCGACGCGGCTCTGGCGTGCTTGCTGCGATGCTACTTGGCTTGATCTGTGGGCAGGCCTTAGGGACAACACAGCCCGAGAATGGGGCTCGCGAAGTTGTCGAGACACCAAAGCTCGTGGTGGTTATTGCGATTGACCAGTTGCGGCGTGATCGCTTGTTTGAATCGAGCGAAGCTGGATTGGGACGGCTCAAACACGCTGGAAGGGTTTTTACAGCGGGTCAATTGGCCCATGGCATTACGACGACCTGTCCCGGGCATGCCGCGATCATGACGGGGTTAAACCCAGACGGTCATGGCTTGCCGAGTAACTCGTTTTTAGATCGCGCAACGGGCAAGGTTCAGTATTGTGTCGGCTCGGATGACCCGGGGCACCAAGTCCTCGGCGGCTCAAAGGGTCGCAGTCCCAGCAATCTTCGAGCAGACACCTTGGGCGACTGGCTGAAGGCCAAAAATCCGGCGCATCGGGTCTTTGCGGTTTCGGCGAAGGACCGCGCCGCGATTACCCTTGCGGGGGTAAACCCGGATGGGGTGTATTGGTATGACGTAGCGCAAGGTCGATTCACAACCAGTGGCTACTATCAGGACCAGTTGCCACAGTACCTTTTGGCTTTTAATGGCCAGGACCCCGCCGTTGACGGGTTTATGCGAGGGTTTCCTGAGCGCTGGACGCATGCCGCTAATGGCGTGCGCGCCGACGATTATGAGGGCGAAGATACTCGGTATGAAAACGTGAGTGGACACCCGCTTCGGGACGGCGCGTTTGAGGACATTGCAAAACAGGTTTACGCGTCACCCTTTGTTGATGAAGCCACGATGGCGTTGGCACAGTTAATGGTGACTGAAGAGGCCTTAGGCCAAGGTCCTGCACTGGATCTGTTATCAATCAGTTTGTCCGCTACCGATACGGTCGGTCACTTGTACGGGCCCAGAAGCGCGGAGGCCGCCGATGCGCTGGCTCGAGTGGATGAGATGCTCGGGGCATTTTTCAGCGTGCTCGATGAGCGGCTAGGCGCTGATCACTATTGGGTGGTATTGACGGCAGACCATGGTGTTGCAGAATTGCCGGAGTGGACTCAGGAAACGAATTCGCTGAGTTGTCCCTCTGATACCGGTAGGCTGACGCCGCAGGCGCTTTATCTTGGCTTGAATTGGCATCTCTACAAGACCTTTACCTGGCCATTTGGGGATCCTAGACGTTTGCTTTCTCTTGAAGGCGGACATCTGTATGTTCCGGAAGCGGGCTTGTCAGAATTCGGATTAACCCGGTCCGCGGTGGTGACCGAGGTGATTTCCTATCTTGAATCAAAGCCTGAAATCGAAAAAGTCTGGCGGGTCGAGGCACTGGCCAACGCCTCGGGTGAGCTGGCAGTGTCGATGCAGCGCAGCATCGTGCCGGATCGAATGGGGGACGTTCTGGTCCAAATGGGTGAAGGCTGTTTGGTGGACGAACTCGGCACAACCCATGGTTCGCCGCACAACTATGATCGGGATATTCCGATCGTGTTCTATGGCGCGGGCATTGAGCCTGGCAATGTTCCTGGGCCCGCTTATAGCATCGATATCGCGGCAACGCTTGCGCATTATCTGGGCGTTGAGCCGAGCACGCCACTCGATGGCGTTGTGCTGAATCTAACGCGGGAATCACGACGCCAATCTGAGCGTGTGGAATAGGCCCGCTCGAGCGGTCTAGACAGACCCGCACGCGCGGAGGATGATGGCTTGATCCATGAAAGCTTTGATCCATGAAAGCTTTCATCGATGACAGCTTTGATTCATAAAAGCTTTTGTCCATTGAAAAGGAGGCAAACCGATGCAGGTTCAATCGCTAACCCCACATTTAGGGGCCACCGTGCAGGGGATTGATTTATCCGAGCCTATGAGCGAGGCGGCCTTTCAGGCGCTCAAGGCGGTTTATCTGGACTACTCGGTGCTGGTTTTTCCGGATCAGGCGTTATCCCAAGCGCAGCATAAAGCCTTTGCGAGCCGGTTTGGCGCGTTGCACACCCACCCGATGCATGCCCGGCAGCAGAAGGGCGATCCGCACATTTTACGGGTCGCAACCAATGCTCAATCAGCCTATACCGCAGGCGAAGGCTGGCATACCGATGTGACGTGCGATGCGCTACCGCCTCAATGCTCGCTACTGTATGTCACAGAGACCCCAGGTAATGGTGGCGGGGACACGATGTTTGCTGATATGTATCTCGCTTTTGAGTTGCTCTCGGATCCGATGAAGCAGTTTTTATCCGGGCTTACCGCAGTGCACGATGGTGCTTTGCCTTATGTCGGGGCTTATAAATCTGTGCCACCAGAAGGTGGTTATCCCAGGAATGAGCATCCTGTTATTGTTCAGCACCCTGAGACCGGTCGAGCGGTGCTCTATGTGAACAGCGGTTTTACCAGTCGCATCAGAGGCTTAAGCGCCCGGGAGAGCGATGCGCTGTTACAGTTCCTGTTTCGTCATATCGACAGTACGCCAAAGCTAACAGCACGGGTTTCCTGGTCGCCGAATACCTTGGTGCTCTGGGATAATCGCTGCACCCAGCATCATTCTGTATGGGACTACTATCCGAGCAGTCGCTATGGTGAGCGGGTATCGGTGATTGCGAATGAGAGACCCCTAGCCTATCAGGGGTTGTCTGACGCGGCCGGATAGCGCATGAAGACCTGCAAGCCTTCCCAGAAGGCGGCATAAAATTGGCGGCGCCGTTGCGAGGATGCGGGTGCCGGTTACCCAGGGTCGCCGGCCCCGATCCCTTAGTGCGATGCAATCCCTTTAATTTAATGGGTAAGCTTTGTTTGACGGCGCAGTCTGATCGGCTATTTGCAGGTTCTTCAGTCAATCGCATCTTAGGTTAAATCGCATTACCTAAACCGAGTCGGTCAAAGCTGTCGTTGAGACAATGCCCGGTTTTGCTTACGATTCCATAAGCCCGTAGACCCTTGCCGCGGTGCCGTAAAACAACTGGTCTTTGATGTCGAGTGAGTAGTCTGTTGCGATTTTCTTCAACCCGTTATACAGCGTGTTGTAGCTGATAGAGCGTTTATCGACTGGAAAATTACTTTCGAACATACAGCGATCTGAACCAAAGCAGTCGATCATATGGTGATAATACCGAGCTTGAGCTGAGACAAACTCGTCACTGCTGGCCGGTCGGTCGCGTTCACTCCAGCCAAAGCCATTGTCCGGCATGGCAAGACCGCCGAGCTTTGCAACCACATTGGGGCAGGTTTTAGCTAAAACAGCCATGTCCCGTTGCCATTGCGCAAAAATGGTCTCGCGTTGATGTTTAAAGGGTCCAACGCCAAGCGGGGTACCGAAATGATCCAGAACCATCAACGTTTCAGGGCAGGCCTGTGCAAGGGCTATAAAATCTTGGTTTTGATAATGATAATGCCAGGTATCGAAGGTTAAGTTTTGTCTTCCAAGTTCCTGTACGCCGCGTCGATAATCTGGATCCTGATAAAGATCCTTAGGCGCCCGGCCGGGAATGGTCAGGGTTTCGGGGTAAAGCGCATGCGCCCCCGCATGCCGGATTCCGCGAAACAAGCCTTGCCCCATTGCGCGATGTTGGTCCAAGAGCCGAACGAGGGTCGCCGTCGGCAACCTGAGATCGACTCTGCCAACAATGCCTGCGATGGTGGCTTGCCCAGAATCGTCCCGACTGCGTTCGGCTTGCTTTGCGACAAATGCCGTTTCGCCCAGCGAGCGCGCTTCCTCTGGGCCATCGGTATGATACTCAGCCCCGCATTCTACGAAAACCGTCATCATGACCTTGTGTCCGGCGCTGGTATCTTGCCAGAGGTCCTGAATTAAATAGTCGTCCTCAGGTCGACGCCATAGATGATGATGCGGGTCAATAATCCTTTGATCCGGATCGATGGGGGTCTCGATCACCTGATTCAACCAGACTTGTGCGGGATTTTGATCGACCATGGTCTATCTTCCTTGGGATAAGATTTGTTGGATCAGCTTTTCTTGAGCGTATCGTCAGCGCGGCATCAAAACAAACACAAAGCACGGCCTGCCGCGCCCCAAAAATGGGTTAAACCCAGTTATACTCTTGGCTTTTCCGTGACCAGTTAAAAGGAGCGTTTGTGAAAGGATCAGTACATTATGAAGTGCGTGGCGCATCTGCGCTGTTGAGCATCGATAACCCGCCCGTTAATCCTTTGTCATCCGGGGTCCGCCAAGGTTTGTTCGACGGCATGACCCAAGCTTTGGCCGATGATGACATCAAAACGATCGTTGTGACCGGTTTAAATCGAGCCTTTATCGCTGGCGCGGATATTAGTGAGTTTGGTGCCGCGGCATCCGAAGGCGCTGGGTTAAATCAGGTCCTAGATTTGATGGAAAGCAGCACAAAGCCCGTGATCGCCGCGATCAACGGAACCGCTTTTGGCGGTGGTTTAGAAGTGGCTTTGTGTTGTGATTATCGCGTTGCCTTGGCAACCGCGCCTTTGGGCTTGCCAGAAGTCAAATTGGGGCTATTGCCGGGGGCTGGCGGAACCCAGAGACTGCCAAGACTGATTGGTGCCGAGGCCGCAATTCCAATGATCATCTCCGGTAATCCGGTGCCGGCACCGGCTGCGCTCAAGATGGGGATTGTTGATCAGGTGGTTGATGACAATGTTGTTGAGGCCGCACTCGCCTTTGCCGCCGATCTCCTAACCCAAGGCAGCCCGACTCGAAAGATAAGAGATTTGTCGGATAAAGTCCTTGCTGATCGTAATCAGCCCGATTTGTTCACCAAAGCGGCGGCCAATTTGGATAAGACCCATCGGGGTCAATTTGCTCCGGCTCAGATCCTGAAATGCATTGAGGCGGCAGTCACTTTGGATGACTTCGACGCTGGCATGGCGGTCGAGCGAACGTGCTTTGCCGCTTGTTTGGGCGACCCGCAACGAGAGGCCTTGATCCATATCTTTTTTGCAGAACGCGCAGCCAATAAAATCCCTGGGTTATCCAAGGATATGCCGCTAATTGATGTTCAAAAAGCCGCAGTCATTGGGGCCGGCACGATGGGTGGCGGTATCGCGATGTGTTTTGCCAATGCTGGCATTGCGGTGCAGCTCCATGACAATGATCCAGAAGGCTTAAAACGAGGCCTAAAAGTCATCGAAGGAAATTATGCCAGAACCGTGGCGAAGGGCCGTCTGTCTCAGGCTGCCATGGATCAGCGTATGGCGCTGATTGAACCTGCCGACAGTCTAGAGGCGTTCGACCAAGCGGATGTTGTGGTTGAGGCGGTTTATGAAAATCTGGACCTAAAGAAAGAAATCTTCGCGAAATTGGATGGCATTATGAAACCTGGCGCTTTGCTTGCCAGTAACACCTCAGGCCTGGATATTGACGCGATCGCGGCGAGCACAAGCCGTCCGGAATTTGTTTGTGGCATGCATTTTTTCAGCCCGGCGAATGTGATGCGCTTGCTTGAGGTCGTTCGGGGCGCGAAGTCGTCACCCGAAGCGCTTGGCACCGCTATGGCGCTGGGCAAACGGCTCGGTAAAGTGAGTGTCATGGCCGGCAATTGCCCGGGTTTTATCGGTAATCGCATGATTGGTGGCTATTCTCGTCAGGCGAACCTCATGATTCTCGAAGGCGCAAGCCCTGAGCAGGTTGATGCGGTGATTTATAACTTTGGCCTCGCTATGGGGCCGTTCGCGATGGCGGATATGGTGGGTCTGGATCTGGGCTGGCGTGCCAGAAAAATGCGCGGTGGCTCGAATGATATTACGGCTCGCATTCCCGATGCGCTGTGTGAGATGGACCGGTATGGCCAGAAAAACGGCTTAGGGTACTACCGGTATGAAAACGGTGATCGAACGCCGGTGGTCGACCCGATTGCGATGGAGGTGATCGAGCGCGTTTCCGAGAATTTAGGCTACCAGCGTAAGAATTTTTCTGATGAAGAGATTCTCAAGCGTTGTATCTACCCGCTGGTGAATATCGGCGCGCAATTGTTAGACGAAGGTCATGCGTTACGGGCCGGCGATATTGATACGGTCTACGTCAATGGTTATGGCTTTCCTAACCATGTTGGTGGTCCGATGTGGTTTGCCGATGCCCAAGGGCTTGGCAGCGTTCTGGCCGATATTCAGCGGTTTTACACCGAAACGGGAGATGAGGCTTGGAAGCCTGCACCATTGCTGGAACGACTCGTGGCAGAAGGAAAGACCTTTGCGTCATTGGATCAGTAAGACGACGTGTTTGATCCTATGCGTCTGCCCTTGATTCCCACAGCCTTAGGTCAATCGCTTATTCGGTTCCGGCACTTGGTTGTGCGGCCGCTATCGCCTTGGCAAAAGGTTGTCTACGGGCTCGCGGCTGCAATTTTGGTGCTGCTGGGCCTGATCGGTTTAGTTCTGCCGGTACTCCCAGGATTGGTTTTTTTAGCGCTGGCTGCTGGACTGCTGGCGCGGATCTCCCCGCGGTTTGGTCATTGGTGGTATCAAAAGCCGCTGGTGCAACGATTTACGCGCAAGCAGCAACAGCTAAGAAACGCCTGGTCTGGTGTTTGGCGGGGATCATTGAGGTGGACTCGGGCAATGGTTGCAAGTGTGGCGCAGGATTTGCTTCGCGGTTGCGGGCGGTTGGTGGTCGTCATTGGCAGATGGTTTGGGAAACAGGTGCGTTGGGTTTTGGGATACTGGGCCCGTAGATGAACCGGTTGGCCCGATGTTTTTTCGCGTTATGGATGTCTCCCTTCGGCAGGTGATTAGATGGATTTTTCGGTAGAACAAACCTATTTTGAATTGTGGCAAAAACACTTTGATGCAACGCTTGCACCAAAGGATTGGCTGGCTGCCTCTGGCGCCCTAGCAGGCTCCCTGTCGGAGGTTTTTATGGCCGGATATCAGACGGCGATGCGGTGTCAGTTTGGGATTAATGATTCGGCTTGGGCTGCTTTTTGCGTTAGCGAAGGGGCCGATGGCTTACCACCTGTTGAGCTAGATGATGCCGGGCTTTTAACCGGTGTCAAAACATGGGTTGCAGCGGCGTCGGTTGTAACGTCTTTTTGGGTAAAAGTGGGTCGGGGCAGTGAAGCGTTTTACGTCGTGTTACCGCGCGAGACCAAAGGGCTGAGTTTAACCCTTAATCGCAATGAAGGTTTTCTACCAGAGTTGTGTATCGGCCGGTTACAGCTTGAAAAAGTCTCACCGCCTGCCCCTCAAGTCGTCTCTAAGGCCGAGCTCAAACAATTCCCTAAGCTCGAAGCCGGTTGCATCTTGATTGCGAGCCTGGGTTATTTTGCAAGCCAGGGGTTTACCTGGGCATCAGACGCCCTTGTACGCCATAGCGGGCCCGTTATTGATCAGCGAAGCGATGCAGCGCTCGCAGCGCTTGCCTTGGACTTGCAAACATTCATTAAAGGCGCGCCGGAGCTGTCTGTAAAGCTACCCGGTTGGGATCGTGATCGGCGTTTAATCGAGATGTACCTCGGCATGCTTTTGAAGCAACCGAGCGAACGTTAGGACTGCCCTGGTAAATCAGCGGCAAGACGCTTGGCTAGGCGTTTAAGGAACACCTGCATGACCCGCTTGGCTTGTAGGTCCCCTGCGCTTTCGGCAGCGGCGATACCGATGCGCAAGGTTTCCGTGGCGTCAATAAGGTTGTCCCGATCCTTTTGAACTTGCGCGAGCTGTTGGTAAGCCGCGGTATACGTTGGATCAAGCGCAAGGCAGCGTTTGAGGTGTTCCTCGGCTTGGATAAGATGATCATCCGGCTCCTCTTTGAGATAAGCCGAGGCCAAACCAAACCGCAGGAGCGCTGAATCTTGGCCTTTGTTGAGGAGTGCCGTGAGTGCGGTAATGTTGGGCATCAGGACTGTCTTTGAGAACCTTTTAAAAGAATAGTCTAAACACTGGATTGACGCATTAAGATTAAAGTTACCGATTAGGTAATGGGTGAAGGAGACAAAAAGATGCGACATCAGGTGAGTCAAGACCCGCAGCGCTTCCGGCCTGAAGTCCTGGCATTAAATAATGACAATACGCCGCATGTGAATGCTTTGAGCGAACAAGCGCTCGATGCGCTGATTGCGCAAGCGGCGTCGTTTCGGGTTATGACCAATCAAGACAATACCTTGTCGGGATTCGTGCTCCTGCTGCGCGAAGGACAAGCCTATGAAAGTCTTAACTACCGATGGTTTTCTGAGACCTTTGAAGCATTTCTTTATGTCGACCGGATTATTGTTGCGCCGCATTGTCGCGGTGAGGGTGTGGCGCAAGCATTGTATGACCATGCGATCGGTTTGGCGCGAGCAATGGCGGTCCAAAATCTGACCTGTGAAGTGAATTTGGCGCCGCCTAATCCTCGATCTTTAGCGTTTCATCATGCCCAAGGCTTTCAAGAAATGGCGCAACAAATGACGGATGGTGGTTTGAAGCGCGTCTCGCTGCTGCGGAAGACCGTTGATGCTTGAACGCTATCTTGGACAAATCGCGGTTGTGGTGGCGCTGTTAATGGGCGGGGCATACTGGCGAATGCAAGATCCAGAACAGCCGGTTGTCGAGGTGATCGAAGCTGCGGCGCCGGTTGTGGCGCCAGTCCGCACGCGAGTCGATGCGGTTATGACAAAGTGCGTTCGCAAAGGACCAACCACGAGGGTCGAAGGCCTTGTGCGGAATCTTGGTACGCTTCATGTTACCCGCGTGACGGTCCAAAGCATCTGGAAGCGGGATGATGGCTCGGTCGTCGATACAGGACTGATTTATGCCATCGGAGAGGATCAAACATTGGCGCCTGGCGAGGATGCGATGTTTTCGGATACGACAGATCTAAGAGGGGTTGAGCGGTGTAATGTTCGGGCTCTGGACTGGTGGTCTGATGAGTAAAGTGATGCGGCCGTCTATGCGTCGCGCAGTACAAAAGCGGGGCAGTGCTGGTGGCGGTGCTGAGTCGTCTGCTATGACGCCTGGCATTACGATTTCATCGAAGATCTCATCGAAGATCTCATCGAAGATTTCATCGAAGATTTCATCAAAGATCTCATGTTAGAAGATCCCATGCTAGATGCCCTCACAGAAGCTGAAATCCAAGCCTATCAAAGCCAAGGTTTTATCCTGCGTCGGAGCGTATTTTCGAGAGTGGAAATTGAGCAGTTTAATGCGGCGATTGATCGATTGGCGGCCGCTGTCATCGCGCAAAGCCATGAAGGCCAAGAATACCGTATCGATGGTCGTCGATTTGTCGATTTAGACAACCAAACCTTACAGTTTGAGCCTGCGCCATTTGAGCAGGATTTAAGGGTTTTAGAGCCGGCTCACCCGCTCTCCAGCGCGGTACTGACACTTTTGAAAGATACGCGGTTGGTGCAGCCGATGCAGGTATTGACGGGCAGTGATCACGTATCGCTTTGGACCGATAAGATTAATTTTAAACGGCCGGGTGGATCCGAGTTCGGTTGGCATCAAGACGCGCCCTATTGGATGCACGATGCCGCCCACCTGACACAATTGCCGAATGTGATGGTAACCCTGGATGATGTCGTGCCGGGCTCTGGCGGATTTCGAGTGGTTCAAGGCAGTCATCAAGCAGGCATTCATGCTGCTCGGAATGATGGTACTCAGCTTGAGGGTTTTTACACCCATGACGATGCCGTTGATGTCTCGCAAGTCGTTGAGTTTAACGAGCCTGCTGGTAGTGCTATTTTCTTCGATCCCTTTTTGATTCATGGCTCGGCGCGCAATGAATCAGGCAAGCGAAGGCGCGCGCTGATTGCCACCTATCAGCCGGCTAATCTGCCAACCCTTAAAACCAAGCAGGTTGTGAACCTGGGGTGATTGCGCGAAACAAGTCCACCGCAGGCCGACTTCAAATCAATTTTTGGCTGAGTGCCGTAAGATTGACTGTGGGCGGGCGATGACCGTCAAATTTAAGGATCATGATGAAAGCTGTACTGGACGTCGACCCTCAACCCGCGAAAGTGCTGCGGCTCGTGCTTGGCGATCAGTTGGATGCCCATCACAGCTGGTTCGATCAGGTTGATCCGGACGTCGTCTATGTCATTGCTGAATTGCCGCAAGAGCAGCACTATGTTCGACATCACATACAAAAAACGGTGGCATTCTTTCTGGCGATGGCGCGCTTTGCAGACAGGGTGCGGGGCATGGGTCATAGCATTCGTCATTTTGATTTAGATCAAGCCGCCCCGTTCCAATCTCTGACAGCATTGCTTGAGCATTGCGCCGCCGCGCATCAAGCGCCCCGAGTCGAATATCAATTGCCGGATGAGTACCGCCTGCGCCGTCAGCTCGCGGATTGGCAGCCCGATGGCGTTGAGGTTGTCGCCGTCGAGTCAGAACACTTTTATTTGACCGAGCAGGCTTTAAAACGGCAGTTTAAAGCAGGTTCAGCGCATCGTTTAGAGCCGTTCTATCGCAAGATGCGCACGTCTTTTGACGTGCTCATGAAGGATGGGTCACCTGTCGGCGGACAATGGAATTTCGATAAGCACAATCAAAAAGCCTTGCCCAAAGCCGTGACGGTCCCGGCGCCATTTCTGTTTCAGAATGAGATTGGTGAGATTCAGGCTCGGTTAGACCGACATGGGGTCGAAACCCTGGGTCAGATTGGCAGCCATCTCCTTTGGCCCGTTGACGAAGCGCAGGCCGAGGCGCTGTTGGTCGATTTTTGCCAGCGCTTGTTGCCTAATTTTGGGCGGTATCAAGATGCGATGACCCATCGCGGGTGGTCTTTATTTCACTCCAGACTGTCGTTTGCTTTAAATACCAAACTGCTGAGACCCCAGCGAGTGGTTGCCGCGGCGGTAGCAGCCTTTGAGCTGCCTGGTTCAGAAGTTGGCTGCGCTGAGGTCGAGGGCTTCGTGCGACAAATCTTGGGCTGGCGAGAATTTGTACGGGGGCTTTATTGGGCGAATATGCCGGACTACGCAGCCCGTAATGCGCTCAATGCCACGATGGATTTGCCGAGCTTTTATTGGACGGGGGATACCCGCATGGCCTGTCTGAAGCAGGCGATCGATCAATCCCTTGAATTCAGTTATGCCCACCACATTCAGCGCCTGATGGTCACGGGCAATTTCGCACTGATGTTGGGCGTTGATCCGGATCAAGTAGACGCCTGGTACCTGGGCATCTATGTGGATGCGATTGAATGGGTTGAAATGCCGAATACGCGAGGCATGAGCCAGTTTGCGGATGGCGGTTTGGTTGCCTCCAAACCCTACATTAGCTCCGGTAAGTACATTCAACGCATGAGCGATCATTGTGGCGATTGTGCCTATGACGTCACGGCTCGAACGGGCGAGCTGGCGTGTCCTTACAACGTGTTGTACTGGGACTTTCTTGGCCGGCATAGCGATCGGTTTGGGCGGAATCCTAGAATGCGGCTGATGATGAACCATTACGAGAAGATACCGGCAGTCGAACGTGATGCGATCCACACGGCCGCACAAGCGTTACGAGCATCATTGGCCTAGAGCCAGAGCGGTGACCGATGCTCGACTTTGCGGTGAAGAGTGGTTTTACCCCGTTAGGGGATCCAAGCCGGCAAGGGACGCAGGGTAAGGGTGAAATGGCCATCCGGCACCACTGGTTTCGGCGCGCTCGTCCCGAAAGCTCAGTCCGCGACACAGACCCGGTTGCGCCCGGTGTTCTTTGCTTTATAGGCGGCAGCGTCTGCTCTTTGTCGCAGCGAGACCAACGCCTCACCAACGTGGCTTAGAGCTATGCCAAGACTTGCGGTTAATTGTCTGTTCTCACCGAGGTCAATACTCGCAATCACTAAACGGATTCTATCTGCAAGCGCAAAGACAGCCGGTTCGTCCAGCTGATCCACCACGACCTCGAACTCTTCTCCGCCGGTCCGGCTGATCACCTTCACCTCACCTTGAAACCCGTTCACGGCCGAGGCGATCGCTTGTAACGCTAGGTCGCCAAAGGCATGGCCGTGGACATCGTTGACGTGTTTGAAGTGATCGATATCAATGGCAATCACCGCAACCGATTCCTTCTCGCTGTTGCGGGTTTTAAGTAAGTTAGCCAGCGCTCGCATGTGGTAACTGCGATTATAAAGGCCGGTCAGCGGGTCGCGATTCGCAAGGTCGTTGGTGAGTCGTACAAACTGAAAGACAACGAGCGCTAGGATCACTTCACCCGTGAACGTCAGGCCATCGCCGATCCACCACCAAACCGGTGAAGCATTAAAAAAGATCCCTGTGGCAGCATCCAATAAATTACCGGTTTGCAGCGCGAATAAGCCAAGCAGAACCGCACGGCGTTCGGCGAGAGAGACCTTTATCAAGGTTGCGGCAACAAACATCACGAAAACGGATAAAAAGGATGCCGCTTCAAAACCGACCTGATCCAGTTCAAATCGGTAGCCGCCCGAACTCGTTAACAAATGACCAATCAGAAGCCCAGTGAGGACCAAGTTTGCTAGCACCAAGAGCAAAGCTCGATCACGTCGAGCAAATTTGATCTGCAATTCCGGTTGTGTCTCTAATGCCATGAATTTCTGTTTAGACCTATTGGTTCCAAAGGCGTGCTTGGCATGCGCGGTAAATGGATTTGACCTGAGTCGATGCAGCCTTGGTACAATGTTAACAGCACAATGTGTTAATGCCACCCAAACTAGGTTTTTTTCATGATTACAGTCCCTGCTGTGCAGCGCGCGATTTATGAAACGGCGGATTACGTCATTGATGACGATCCGCCGATCGTGTTTCAAATTGGGGTGATTCATCAGGGGTTGGCGCTGCTGCTAGCCAGCTTCAACGCGCAGTCTGCTTGTTTGATTTCGGCATCCAATCCGCTTGGCCAAATACTGACCGAAGATGAGAATCTGGATCGTCGAATGCAATTATTATCAAAAATTGAGCAGGCTAGATTAAATTATTTTGTCGCACGACATGAAAATGCCGTGCAGTCTTGGGCGCAGGATTGTTATCTGGTATTTGATTTAGGCGCCCTGGCGGCCAGCCGCTGGGCGCAAGAATTTGATCAATTCGCCTGGGTTGATATTCCGCCCAATGGTTGTGCGAGTGTCATCTTCTCGGATTAACCTGGCCGTGTGATTCGGTGTCATTGGGCCGGCTGAACCCCTAGCAGGACACTATCCATAAAACAGGTAATTCAGGAAATTTTGGGTCGCCAATTCGTGCGCTGCACTGAGCATGATCTATTCAACAGCACCGATGCCTTGATTGAACGCCATGAATCTAATGGCGAGGCTGCCGCGTACATAGATTAAGTTCAAACGATCGTTTAAATACAAGGTGGCACGCCGTATGATCCGGGGCGACGGGCAAATTCAAATTGCCGCCAAATCCGGGATGCGGCCCCCCAGCCTGGTTTATGATGGTCCATCGCGAGCAGGACGCAAAGTATGAGTGTAAATAGCGCCAGAAAGCCGCGGGAAGTCCGCTGTGAAACGAAGGACACTCAGACGCGTTTGTTGAATGCAGCCGAGGCATTGTTCATCGATGCCGGTTATGCTGGGATGTCGGCTCGGGGCATCGCTGACAGGGCTTGCGTGAATATCGCAGCGATGGCTTACCACTTTGGTTCCAAGCAAGGTTTGTTAGAAGCGGTACTGATTCGCCGCATAGCGCCGATCAACACGTCCCGCCGACGGCGTCTAGAGGCCGTTCATGAACGACGGGCCGAATCCATTAGGGCCATTCTTCATGCGTTTTTATGGCCCGTTTTTTTTAATGAGCATGAAGCGCCCGCCCGACGCCTTATGGGCCGTGTGATGACAGAGCCGGCTGAGGTCATTGAGCCCCTGTTAAATCTTGGTTTTAGCGACGTGATCGAGCAGTTCGTTGTGGCTGCGGCAGCTTGTTTCCCAAAGCAAGATCGGGCCTTGATTGTTCAGAAATTTTCGTTTGTTGTGGGGGCCTTGAATTTGACGGTGCTGCGACCTTCGGAGCATGTCTTTGGGCCGGCGCCAGCAGCCGAGGTTTCGTTTGACCGGTTACTTAATTTTTCGGTAGATGGTTTCCAACAATGGCCATCGGTTAGTGATGTTAATAAGGATATGGCATGATTTCGATCACCCGTTTAAAACCCGTTTTAGCCCCGGTTATCGTGGCTGGCTTGGGGTTCGTGTTGTTTTTCATTTTAATATCAACCGGACCAAAACTGGATTCCAGGCCGCCAGCACCGATAAAACCGCTGGTGCAAAGCCAAGTGGTCGAGATGCAGGCTTTGCAGTTAACTGCTGGCGCTTTTGGCACGGTCGAGCCGCGCAGTGAAACCGATTTAGTCTCCGAAGTATCCGGTCGCATTGTCAGCACGGCGCAAGGCATGGTGACAGGTGGATTTTTTGACGCCGGTGAAGTCCTATTCGAGGTTGACCCCAGCGATTATAAAATTGCGTTGGAACTGGCGAGCGCGGCGCTTGCCAAGGCGGCGAGTGAAGTCAATTTTGCGCAGAAGGACTATGACCGGCAGCTCGACTTGAAGCAACGTCAGTCCGCCAGCCAAGCGCTCGAGGATGAGGCGTTAAAGCGCCTACAGTTCGCCAAGGCGGGCTATCGAGAAGCGGCCGCTCGATTGGAAGGCGCTCAGCGAGACCTGACGCGGACGCGAGTGGTCGCGCCCTATCAAGGCCGGGTGCGCAGCGAAAAAATCGATGTGGGCCAATATGTTTCGAAGGGCGTGGCGGTTGCGAAGCTTTATGCGACTGATTACGCCGAAGTCCGTTTGCCGATACAGGATCAAGAACTGGCTTATTTAGACGTGACATTATCGGAGCAAGGCATTGCCGAGACCGAGCGGCCCAAAGTCAGATTGAGTGCTAATTTCGCCGGTGAGATGCAACGTTGGGAAGGCGAGATTGTCCGGACGGAAGGCGAGATTGACGCGGTGACCCGCATGGTGAATTTGGTTGCCCGAATCAAAGCACCCTACCAAACACGTGCTGGCGGGACGCCTTTGGCGGTCGGACTCTTTGTGGAAGCGGAAATTTTGGGCCGAAGGCTGCCGGGCGTTGTGAAACTGCCTCGAACGGCACTTCGAGGGGACAGTTCAGTGTTTTTGATCGATGCGGAACAGCGGCTTCGCCTGGTGAGCGTCAATGTCGTTCGACGAGAGGGGGATTGGGTTTTGATTGGTGATGGTTTGTCGGATGGCGACCGAGTCTGCTTGTCCGCGATGGATGATGCCGTCGAGGGAATGCAGGTTCGTATTGTTGAAACCTTGGCTGAGGTGAGCTTGCGATGAAAACGATTATTGCTTGGTTTGCTGAAAATCATATTGCCGCCAATTTGCTCCTCATTTTGGTGGTCCTCTTTGGCGCCTCGGCACTGCTGACGATGCCTCAAAAATCTTTTCCGGACATCGACGTCCCAATCATTACAGTGTCGGTTTTGTACCTCGGTGCGGCGCCAGAAGAGGTTGAGCAGGGCGTATGCGTGCGCATTGAAGAAGAGTTGGAGGGCGTTGAAGGCGTGAAGGAAATCCGGTCCGCCGCCAACGAGGGGATCTGTACGGTGTCGGTTGAACTGTTTGAGGACACCGATAAATCGAAAGCGCTGGATGACGTCAAAAATCGCGTCGATGCGATTGATACCCTCCCAACGGAGACAGAAAAGCCCATCATTAATTTGATTACGAGTGTCCGAAGCGTGATGGACATTGCGATTACGGGACCGAAAGATGAACGTGCGCTGAAGGTGCTTGGGCAACGCGTTCGCGACGATATTGCGGCATTGCCGAGTATTACGCAGGTTGCGTTGATCAATACGCGACCGTATGAAGTGTCGGTCGAGGTGTCTGAGGCTTCTTTGCAGCGCAATGGGTTGACCTTGGATCAAGTCGCGAGCGTAATTCGACGTCAATCGTTAGATGTTCCGGGTGGGGCAATCAAAACCACTGATGGCGAGATTCTATTGCGAACCCAAGGCCAGGCTTATAGCGGTGAGGAGTTTGAAAATTTACTCTTAAGCAGTGATTCGGACGGCCGTCGAGTGTTTTTGAAAGATGTTGCAACCGTCTCGGATGGGTTCGAAGACACCGATCAAGCCTTGCGCTTTGATGGGGATCCGGCTGCGATCATTCGAGTGTCTCGGGTCGGCGACCAAGATATTCTGAAGATCACTGAAGAGGTGAATCGTTATTTAGAAACGGCCTCGGGTAGCTTGCCAGAGGGCGTCACGCTGACAGTGTGGAACGATAATTCCAGATTACTTCGAGATCGCCTGAGTACTTTGCTCGATAGTGCGCGTCAGGGCTTTCTGATGGTCTTGATCTTACTGGCCTTATTCTTGCGGCCGAGGCTCGCCTTCTGGGTGAGTATTGGCGTGCCGGTGGCGTTTTTGGGCGCTTTATATTTAACAAACTATCTTGGATTGTCCATCGATGGGATCTCATTGTTTGGCTTCATCCTCGTGCTCGGCATTATGGTGGATGACGCGATTGTGGTGGGGGAAAATGTCTTCGCCGAGCAACGAAAGAGCCGGACGCTGCTCGAAGGCGCGGTGCTCGGGACGCAGAAAATATCAGTGCCGGTTATCTTTGGGGTGCTAACAACGATCTGCGCCTTTGTGCCCATGTTGCAGGGGGTCGGGACCTCTGGGCAAATCGGCGCGGTGATCGCAACGGTCGTGATTTGCTGCTTGATTTTTTCCTTGATTGAATCTCAATTGATACTGCCGGCACACTTAGGTCACCAAGATGTCAAAACCGAAGCAGGAGAAATCTATCTCTTGATGGTGCCCGTCGTGGGGATCTTATTGTTGGAATTTGCCTGGGATGTTTCAAGTTATATTGGACTCGCCGTTGGCGTGGTGTCTGTCATGATCCTGCTGCATGCTTTCTCCTTGTCGCAAGGTATTGCGACGCGTCTGGTGCGTGCCCAAGAACGGTTTTCCGAGTCGGTTGAAGCCTTTATCAATACGCGCTTTCGCCGGTTGGTCGCGCGAGCCGTCTCCGCAAGATACACAACCCTCGCTTTGGCCTTCGTGTTTTTCTTGTCTGGCTTGGGCGTCATTGGTAGTGGGCGATTGCCTTTCTCGTTTTTTCCGCCGCTGGCGTCTGATCAAGCGATCGCGCAGTTGACGATGCCTTTGGGGACTTCGGCCGCCGTAACGGCGGATGCGGTGCTCTACCTTGAGCAGTCTGCTGAGGCGCTTGCCGAGACGCTCGCGGCACAGTTCCCGGATGCGCCGCCCGTCACGCACATTTTATCGGCAGTGGGTAATCAGCCATCCAGTCGTGGTGGGGGTGGGCCGGGTGGTTCGGGTGGGGGCAGCTCCGGAGGCGGCCATTTAGGTGAGGTGACCTTGCAGCTCACACCGAGTCAGGCGCGTACGCTGGATACCAGAACGATTGCCAATCTTTGGCGTGAGCAGGCCGGCTCAATTCCTGGGGCGGTTGAGTTGAAGTTCAATAGCTCGTTGTTCACGGTAGGCAATGCAATTGATATTCAGTTGTCGGGCGAGAACGTCGGTGAGCTTCGGGAAATCGCCGCGGCGTTGCGGCTGAAACTCTCGAGCTATCCGGGCGTCATCGATATTACCGATTCGTTTCGTTCGGGCAAGCAAGAACTCAAGTTATCGATGAAACCCGAGGGCGATGCAGCGGGTTTATCACTCGCACAATTGGCCAGCCAGGTTCGACAGGCCTTTTATGGTGAGGAGGCGCAGCGCATTCAAAGAGGCCGAGACGATGTACGGGTGATGGTGCGTTATACCGACTCTGAACGGCGCAGTGTTGGCGCACTTGACCGGATGCGGGTCCGAACGCCGGCCGGTTCAGAGATTCCCTTTAGCACGGTTGCAGAGGCGGATCTTGGACGCGGATATGCGAGTATTAACCGCACGGATGCCCGTCGGGTTGTGAGCGTCACAGCGGATGTCGATCGGAGTGTCATTACAGCCGAGGAGGTGCTGAGTGATCTGAGCCGCGGTTATCTCAATGACCTGTTAAAAGATCATCCAAGGGTCGCGCTCAGTCTTGAGGGCGAGCAACGCCAGAGCGGTGAATATTTAGTGAGCCTAGTGTTTCCTTTTTTAATTGCCCTGTTTGTGATCTATGCGCTGCTGGCCATTCCACTGCATTCCTATACTCAGCCGCTCATGATCATGAGCGTCATCCCCTTTGCCTATGTTGGGGCGATTTGGGGGCACCAAATTATGAAGCAGTTTGACCTCGTTGCGGGTATCGCCATGATGTCGATTCTAGGAATGATTGCGGCCGCGGGGGTTGTGGTGAATAGCAGCTTGATTTTAACCTACACGGTAAACAGGTTGGTGTCGGAAGGCGAAGCTTTAGATGATGCGGTGGTCAATGCGGCCGTGACCCGCTGCCGGCCGATTATTCTCACCTCACTCACCACGTTTGTTGGCCTGATGCCGCTGATGTTCAATACCAGCGTACAGGCGCAGTTCCTAGTACCAATGGCTGTGTCCCTTGCATTCGGCGTCACGTTTGCAACGGTGATCACCTTGTTGGTGGTTCCGGCGATTTATCGCGTTTTTGAGGACATTGGCGGTCTGATTACGGGATTGCGGTCTCCTGCTGTCGCGACGGAATCCACCGTTTGACACCGGTGCCACGATGAGGAGTTTCGATGCCAGTACATGCCTTTAGCCAGCCAAAAGGCCGCCTTGAGTTTTTTCAAACCGACGCCCACGCTTTACTCGACAATCTGTTGGGAGACCCGACCGCTCGGACCGTTGGGGTCTATGTTCCGCAAGCCTGCCGCGAGGGTGAGCGCTACCCGCTGCTTATTGATTTGGCGGGTTTCACAGGGAGTGGCCTATCTCATCTTGCTTGGAAGGGGTTTGGCGAAACGGTGCCCCAGCGGGTCGATCGGTTAATGATGCAAGGGCATCTTGCGCCCGCAGTCTATGTGTTCCCAGATTGTTTTACGTCCCTGGGGGGCAACCAATATGTTGACTCAATTGCGATGGGGCATTGGGCGCGTTGGTTGCATGAGGTCTTAGTGCCTGGGGTTGAAGCCCGGTATCCGGTCATCACAGAACCTGGGGGCAGAGGGCTTTTTGGTAAGTCCAGCGGCGGCTACGGCGCGCTGCATCAGGCGCTTCATCACGGGGAACATTGGGGCGCTGTGGTGTGTCATTCCGGTGATATGGATTTTGAGTTGTGTTACGGGCGGGAATTTCCTGAGGTGCTCTTGGCTTTGACCCAGAGCGGGTTGAGTATTTCAGGTTATATAGAACGTCTCCATCGCCGCCGGCGCATAGGCGGCGGCGAGATGCACGTGCTGATGACGTTTGCGATGGCGGCGTCCTATGATCCTGATCCGGATGCGCCCTTTGGCGTTCGGTTGCCGGTGGATCTGCAAACCTGCGAAAGGGATGATGACAGATGGGCAGCCTGGCAGTCCTTCGACCCGATTGTAGGGCTCGAGGCGATAGCAGCTCAGGAAAATTTGCGTGGCCTGAAAGGGTTGTTTCTGGATTGCGGTTTAAGAGATCAATACCATTTGCTCTATGGTGCACGGAAGTTTAGTGCGCGCTGCGAGGCACTGAACAT
>ENA-OWPI01001347-OWPI01001347.1-marine-metagenome-genome-assembly--contig:-NODE-1347-length-27741-cov-16.572983_pt1 | contig 27741 bp, 28 predicted proteins | sample MGYA00238138_ERZ651775 | MGnify/ENA primary metagenome ERZ651775 (study PRJEB26906, sample SAMN06265043) | marine metagenome | isolation source: Helgoland LTER site | place: Germany:Helgoland, sampling...
CAATTTATGGAAAGAGCACTTGAGCGAGTAAAAGCTGTTACCCAAGGGAGTCCATTAGAGGCATCAACAATGATTGGAGCACAAGCATCTAGCGAGCAAATGGAGAAAATTCTATCTTATATTAAACTTGGCCAGGAAGAAGGTGCTGAGCTTCTCACTGGTGGTAATAGAACTATGCTTGAAGGTGAGCACGCAGATGGTTACTATATTGAGCCCACCGTATTTAAAGGTAATAATAAAATGCGCATTTTCCAAGAAGAAATATTTGGCCCAGTAGTATCTGTAACTACCTTTAAAGATGAAGCGGAAGCATTAGAGATCGCGAATGATACGCTTTATGGTTTAGGTGCGGGCGTATGGACAAGAAACGGCAATGTAGCCTTTAGAATGGGTAAAGGTATTCAAGCGGGTCGTGTATGGACAAACTGTTATCATGCTTATCCTGCTCACGCAGCATTTGGTGGTTACAAATCTTCTGGGATTGGTCGAGAAACACATAAAATGATGCTAGATCATTATCAACAAACAAAAAACTTACTAGTTAGCTATACAGAAACAAAACTAGGATTCTTTTAGGATACAAAGAATAGTTTTATAATTAAAGGCAGAAATTTTTTCTGCCTTTTTTATACACATTATGATAACTAGAATTACATCTACAGATAAAGCCGATAAGCTCATTGATGAATTAAGAGAAGTTCATGGTGATCTTATGTTCCATCAATCGGGTGGCTGTTGTGATGGAAGTGCGCCGATGTGCTTTCCAAAAGGTGAATTTTACCTTGGCAATTCAGATGTAGAAGTTGGTATAGTTAATAATGTCCCATTTTATATGAGCGCGGAACAATTCGAATACTGGGAGCATACACACCTCACACTTGACGCAATTAAGGGTACAGGAGGACAGTTTTCTCTTGAACGCCCAACAGGACTTCGTTTTATTATTCGATCAAGAATCTATACGGATGAAGAATGGGATTATCTGAAAGAACATCCAGTAAAACATTGTGAGTAAATTAGTAAAAAAAAATTATAAAGTAAGGTAAAATCTAAAATGGCGGGCCTCCTCGCATTGCGATTTAGCCAACCTGGTCAGATGCGGAAGCAAGCAGCCACAACTAAGGATACAAGTGCCGGGGGTCTGGCTCGCCATTTTTTCATTTACTAATAAGCGTTTAAATGTCACATCAAGTTTTAGCAAGAAAATGGCGTCCAAAGAATTTTGATTCCCTTGTGGGTCAAGAAAATACGGTGCAAGCTTTAGTTAATGCCCTTGATCAAGAAAGACTGCATCACGCCTATTTATTTACTGGCACCAGAGGTGTTGGTAAAACAACCTTAGCAAGAATCCTAGCAAAATCACTGAATTGTGAAAAAGGTATATCTTCAAACTCATGCGGTGAATGTTCCTCATGCCTCGCAGTAGATAAAGGTAACTTTGTTGATCTTATTGAAGTTGACGCTGCATCAAACACGAAAGTTGATGAAATGCGAGAGCTTTTAGAGAATTCGCAATATGCGCCTACTTCAGGGAGATTTAAGGTATACATTATTGATGAGGTGCATATGCTTTCTAACAGCGCATTTAACGCGATGTTAAAAACACTCGAGGAACCGCCAGAGCATATTAAATTTATCCTAGCAACAACTGATCCAAAAAAATTACCAGTCACTGTCCTATCAAGATGTCTTCAGTTTAATTTAAAACAGATGACAGTTGAAAAAATATCAAACCATCTTGATATGATATTAGGTGAGGAGAAAATCAAATTTGAAAAAAAAGCATTAGGCTTAATCTCAAAATCAGCAAAGGGAAGCATGCGTGATGCTTTATCAATCCTCGATCAAGCAATTGCCTATTCAGGAAATGAAATATCAGAAGAAAAAATAAGTGAAATGCTTGGTGTTGTTGATAATAACTTTTTGACAGAAATCTTGTTTAAATTATCAGAAAATAAAGGTGACGACCTCATAGAAATTGGTTGTGGAATGAATGATAAAAATATTGCTCTTGATAGTACATTAGATGACTTAGCTTCCCTTATCCATAGAGTGTCTGTTTATCAGGTTGCGCCAAGTAATGAGCTAGAATATCAAAATAATAATGAAATAAAAAAACTCAGTGAATTATTTACCCCAGAAACACTTCAACTTCTTTACCAAATTGTAATTAATGGCAAAAAGGATATTTACTTAGCTCCTGATTTATTAACTGGTTTCAATACGACATTATTGAGAATGTTAGCGTTTTTTCCATCTATGCAATCTGAAAAATTAGAGCCTAAATCAAAAGAAAAAAATATGATAACTTCTGATGAAGTTATTTCAGAAAAAAAAAATTCTAAAGAGCGAGTGATTGTTGATGAGAAAGATTTTCAAGAGTTTGATGGCGATTGGCATGAATTAGTAAAAAAACTAAAGCTTGGGATTGCTAATTCTTTAGCGCAAGAGTGCGAATTTAAATCTTATCAAGACTATAGCTTTGAGCTAACTCTTGACTCGAAAAAGAGTCATCTAATGCAAAATAATTATGTTGAAAAGCTTGAAGAGTCATTAATTAACCATTTCAATAAGAAGGTCAAAGTAAAAATATTAGTTGATGAAGTTCAAACAACGCCTGCTATAAAGTCATCAAATGAAAAATCTAAGTTATTAAAAGAAACTGAATCTGCTATGATGAAAGATGGATTTGTTAAAGATTTAATTGAGAATTTTGACGCACAAGTTGTACCAACAAGTATTGAACCATTAAACAATAAAGGAAAATAGTATGGCTAAAGGTGGTATGGGTAACCTAATGAAGCAAGCACAAATGATGCAAGCAAATCTTCAAAAAGCTCAAGCTGAGCTTGCAAATATCGATGTTCAAGGCACATCGGGGAATGGATTAATTAAAATTACTATTTCATGTAAGCATGAAATTAAGAAAGTTGATATCGACCCTTCTCTTCTTGAAGATAAAGAAATGTTAGAAGATTTGATTATGGTTGCTTTCAAAGATGCATTAAGCAATATCGAAAGTACCTCTTCGCAAAAAATGGGAGGCTTGGTTCCTCCGGGAATGAATTTACCTTTTTAGTCTTATGCAGACTAACAACATCCTTGAAAACCTTATAGAGTCACTTAAATGTCTTCCAGGAGTTGGTCCAAAATCTGCGCTTCGCTTAGCCTATTATCTGCTTCAAAGAGACAGACAGGGAGCAAAAATACTTGCAAACTCAATTGAAGAATCATTAAAGAAACTAGGTCATTGTCAACTTTGTAATAATTTTACTGAAGAAGATATCTGCTCAATATGTAACTCACAAAAAAGACTTTCGGATACACTTTGTGTTGTAGAAATGCCTACTGATTTACTAATGCTTGAACAAACGCATTCATATGAAGGTATGTATTTTGTTTTAATGGGTCGGTTATCCCCTCTTGATGGAATTGGGCCAAAAGAAATTCATATCAATAAGCTTCTTGAAAGAATAAAAAAAAGTGAGATTAACGAGGTAATCCTTGCAACAAATTTTACGACCGAAGGGAACACAACAGCACAATATATAGCTGAACTCTTAAAAGAAACTAACATAAAGGTCACTAGAATTGCACGAGGTCTTCCTATGGGTGGTGAGATAGAATACATTGACTCTGGCACCCTAGCTCAATCTCTTGTTGAGCGAAAAAAACTAACCTAACTCTTTAATTAATTTAGGGACTTCAGAAGGATGGTTTATTAATGCATCTGCGCCCCAGGTCTCAATATAATCGTCTTTTTTTAAGTAACCATAGCATGCAAGAATTGAATATATTTTGGCTGCCTTTGAAGAAGTTATATCTTTTTGTGCATCTCCCACATAAATTACTTCTTTTGGTAAAACACCTAAAGATTTACATGCTGAGATGAGCATATCAGGAGATGGTTTAGGATCGATTCCATCATCTCCGCATATTAAAATTTCACATCTTTCATCAAGATTGATAAATTTTAAAATAACTTCAACAAAGCAACGATGTTTATTTGTGACTATTCCCCAGCCTATTTCTTTATTATCCAAAAAATTAACTAAATCTAAAATTCCATCAAACAAAACTGGATTGTTTAAAATATTGCCTTTATAGATATCAATAAATTCGTCAGTCAGGGATGCATATTTATCTAATGCTTCATCAAAGCGCAAATTTAGAAAGGCCCTAATTCCATCGGATGCAACTGCACGTCCATCTTCAAAAGAAATTAAAGGCTTTTTATGCAATAAATAAAGGTCATTAGCAGATTTAACCAAATCATGAGCTGAATCAATAAATGTTCCATCTAAATCAAATAGAACTTTATTAATCATTAATCAAAGATGCTTCTACAATATAGTTAACGGAGGTATCTTGAGATAATTTATACTTTTGTGTGATGGGGTTATATGTCATCCCAATAATTGAATCAAATGATAAAGAATTTGCTCTAGCCCAATCTTGCAGTTGACTAGGCTTTATAAATTTTTTGTATTCATGAGTTCCTTTTGGTAATAAATTTAAAACATATTCAGCGCCTATAATCGCAAACAAAAATGCTTTTAAGTTCTTATTAATTGTTGAAAAGAAAATTTTTCCTCCAGGCTTAAGTAACTTTGAACATGTATTAATTATTGAGTTCGGGTCTGGGACATGTTCTAACATTTCTAAACAAGTAATGACGTCAAATTTTTCACTCGTATTTTTATAAAAATCTTCAATATTTGTATGTTTATATTGAATCTTTGTATTAGTCTCTTTAGCGTGAAGTTTTGCAATTTGAATCACCTTCTCTCCTTGGTCGATTCCTGTAACATCAGCACCCTCTATTGCGAGAGATTCAGACAGAATTCCGCCTCCGCAACCGACATCTAATATTTTTTTATTTTTTATATCGATTGAATTTTTTATAAATTCCAGTCTTAAAGGATTTATTTCATGAAGTGGCTTAAATTCACTGGTTGGATCCCACCATTTATGGGCTAACAAGTTAAATTTTTCAATCTCTTGAGTATCTACGTTTTTTTTATCTTTGCTTTCCATGACTTTGCTATATTTTTTAATCTATCCAAATCAATATTTTCTAATTGACCTGACTTAAGTTTTATTGTTCCATTGATCCAAACATAATCTACCCCACCTTGGTTACCATTATATAAAAGACTTGTAAGGGGGTTGTAAACTGGCTGAGAAAAGATTGAATCTAAATTAATAGCAACAATATCAGCTTTTTTATTTGGTTCGATTGAGCCGATCATTTTACTTTTATTCATCGCCTTGGCCGCGTTATAGGTTGCCATCTTAAAGACATTTTTGCTATCAAGTATTTCTGGCTGATGATTCAGCCCTTTGCCTAGCAAGGCTGCCAACCTAACCTCTTCAAGAACATCAAGCCTGTTATTGCTTGCAGAGCTATCCGTACCGATAGAAACATTTATGCCTAAATCCAGCATTTTTGATATATCTGCGATGCCGCTGCCCAATATAAGATTGGATGAAGGATTGTGTACTACATTAACATTATTCTGGTGTAACAAATTTAAATCTGATTCATCAACATGCGTACAATGTGCTGCCATTAAATTAGGTCCTAGCAGACCCAAAGATTTATATCGTTGAATTGGGGTCGCTTTGTATTGATTAATACTATTTTCAACCTCTTCCTTTGTTTCATGCAGGTGAGTGTGTATTGTCATATTAAGTTGATCTGCATAGGTTCCGATAGTATTGAGGGTTTTATCTGAGGTTGTGTATGGTGCGTGAGGTGCCAGCGATGTTGAAATTAATCCATCACCCCGCCATTGATCTCTAAAATCGAGTCCCTTTTTTAAATAATCGTCTGGGTCAGAGGCATAATTTGTTGGAAATTCCATCACAACTAATCCAATGTTTGCTCGAATTCCCATTTCAACAGCAGCTTCTGCTGTCTGGTTTGGATAAAAATACATATCATTGAATGTTGTTGTCCCTGACTTAATCATTTCAGCTATTGCAATTAATGAGCCATCTTTTACAAAAGCTTCACTGACATATTCTTTCTCAGCAGGCCATATATAATCCTCTAACCATGATTTTAATGGAACGTCGTTAGCGAAACCTTTTAAAAGTGACATTGCTGCATGTGTGTGGTTATTAATGAATCCAGGCATGATGATATGCTCAGATAGAGCAAACACCTCGTTAGCTTCATACCCATCAAAAACATTTTTAGTAGGAAGAATATCTAAAATTTCATCTTCTAATATTACAATTGAATGATCTTCTAAAAGTGTATTATTTTTATCAGCTGTAAAAATCCAAGATGCAGAAATAATTGAATTGACTTTTTTAATCATAGATTAAAAACATGTTAATCGAATGGGTGTTTAATTAATATGGTTTCATCTCTTTCTGGACCAGTAGAAACAATATGAACAGGAACATCACATAATTTTTCAAGTTTTGAAATATAATTTTGTGCATTTACTGGTAAATCATCCCAATTTTTTATTCCAAATGTATTTTCCGTCCATCCGGGCATGTCAATCAAAATTGGTTCACAATTCTCTGTTTGATCTGCTCCCAAAGGCAACAGATCAATCTTATCATCACCCATTTTATATCCTACACATATTTTAAGCGTCTCTATACCATCCAGGATATCAAGCTTTGTAATGCAAAGACCTGTTAACCCATTTACCATAGCTGAGCGTCTAAGAGCCGCAGCATCAAACCAACCACATCTTCTTTTTCTTTGTGTGACTGTCCCAAATTCCTTCCCTTTTGTGGACATTTGAAAACCCGGAGAGGATTCATCATCAATCGATAATTCACTTGGGAATGGTCCGCCTCCTACTCTCGTGGTGTAAGCTTTTGTAATTCCTAAAACATAGGTCAGCATGGAGGGTCCTACGCCTGTACCCCCTGAGGCTTGACCTGATATACAATTGGAGGAAGTAACGAAGGGATATGTCCCATGATCAATATCAAGAAGTGCGCCTTGAGCACCCTCAAACAATATACTTTTTCCAGATTGATTCACTTCATAAAGCTTTTGAGAAACATCACAAACAAAGGGTTTAATGAACTCAGCTTGATTAATCATTGAATCAAACTGCTTTTGAACTTCAATTGGTGATGCGTTTAAGTATTTAGTTAATACAAAATTATGATAATCAAGAACCTCTTCAAGTCTACTTAAAATATCATTTTGATTTAGAAATAAATCATATACCTTAAATGCTCTTCTTGCGACTTTATCCTCGTAGGCAGGGCCAATACCTTTCCCTGTAGTTCCAATTTTTTTGTTTTGAGAACGTATCGCCTCCCTTGCTCTGTCAAGCTCAACATGATAATCAAGGATTAACGGGCAACCCGCACTGATATGAAGCCTTCCTCTTACATTGATACCGTTTTTTTCTAGGCCTTTAACTTCGTTTGATAGGTGATTAATATCAAGAACAACGCCATTACCGATATAACAATCAATTCCTTCGCGAATAATTCCTGAGGGAACTAGATTTAATTTATATTCTTTTTGATTTTCATCTTGGCCAATAACAAGCGTATGGCCCGCATTGTGACCGCCCTGAAATCTAGCTACAGCCGACGCGTGGTCTGTTAGCCAATCAACAATTTTCCCCTTACCCTCATCACCCCATTGTGTTCCAATGACAACTACATTTTTAGCCATAATAGTTCTTTCTTAAGTTAGAAGGTTGTTGATAATAAACCTTAAATCAATTGAAAATCCAGTTGCTGGTCTAAGTTGCATGTCTGACTTGTTCATATTGTCATAGCGGCCACCTTGAGCAACTGCTGTATTGAATCCTTGCGCATATGCAGAATAAACAATACCTGTATGATATTGATAACCTCTAATATCAGAAAAATCAAAACTTATTTCAACATTAAATTTCTTCAAAGCCTTACAAATATTCGTTAGCGACTCAGCAATCTCATCTGCAACACCCTGATCAGGTAAGAAATTTTTAAGCTTTTTAAGTATAGATTCATCACCATAAAAATCTGGAAGAGAAATAAGCTTGTTTATTATCTCAGTCTCATTTTTTTTAGAAAGAATATTTTCTATTTCAGCTTTATCTTTTAGCATCATTGCATTACCAAGCTTCGAACTTTCGTTCGGTGATAAATCAATTTTGTTCTTTAATGAGTTGAAGACATCAAGATGGTTAATATCAAGAACGATATCTTTAATATCGAGAACTTTTAACGATTCAATAAGCAATTTTTGAATTTCTAAGTCTGCATTTATAGTTGGGTCACCAAAGTATTCTGCCCCCACCTGCAATAATTCTCGGGGCTGCTTACTTGAAGGGTTGGCTCTTAATACAGGGCCGGCATAACATAATTTATTAATACCGGTAGTTTTCATTTGTGTATCGATTCTGAATGCTTGTGTAGTTAAGTCAGAACTTATTCCCATCATTTTTCCTGTCATCTGATCCACAACTTTATAAGTTTCAAGATCAAGATCTTTACCATAAGCATTAAGGGAGTCAGAAAACTCTAGCATAGATGGAAAGATCAGCTGGTACCCATTTTTAAGAAACAGGTCTATAAGCAATCTTTTTTTTGACTCTATAACGAGAGCTTTTTTTGGAAAAATATCTTCTGCATTTTCTGGAAGAAGCCATTGGTTCATTTTAGTAGATCCCAATAAATATTATTATTATGCCAATAATCACCGACAAAAGTCCATAGAACTTTATTTGACCATTTTTTTGATTTGTTATTCTAGTAAAGGCATCTTTCCATGCTTGCGTAAAGAATAAAGGAAATATTCCCTCAATAACCAAGACTAGACCTATGGCTAAAACGATAGAATCGTTCAATTACTTGCTATTAGGGCTTTTTAAGAATTTAAAGAAATCAGAATTCGGATCAAGCACTAAGATATCGTCCTTACCTCTGAAACTTTTTCTGTAAGCTTCCAGGCTTCTAAAAAAATCATAAAAATCTTGGTTTTTAGAAAACGCTTCCGCATAAATTTTTGCTGCGGTGGCATCGCCCTCACCCTTGATCTTTTGCGCATTTTTATAGGCTTCTGTAATGATGATATCTCTTTCTTTTTCTGCAACAGCCCTAATCTTTTCTGAATCTGCAAAACCCTGAGATCTTAATTCATTAGCAACTGACTTTCTTTCAGCATTCATTCTTTGATAAACAGATTGACTAACCTCTTCGGGGAGGTCAACACGTCTTAATCTCACATCTAAGATTTCAACACCAATTAATCGAGATTCCTTGTCTGCTCTTTCTTGTAAAATGCCCATAATTTCTGACCTTTGACCAGAAACTACTTCTTGAATTGTTCTTTTACCAAATTCAGCTCGAAGACCGTCGTTAACAGTTTGAGTTATTCTTCGCTCTGCTTGTCTTTCATCTCCATTGACTGATACATAGTACTTTGAGGGATCAATTATTTTCCATTTGATATAAGAATCCACCAATACATTTTTTTTCTCACTGGTAATAAATCTATCAGGTTGATCAGATTCATAAGTTAAAATTCTTTTATCGAAAAACCTCACATTTTCAACAATTGGTGTTTTAAAATAAAGACCCGGATCTGATTTAACCGCGACAATTTCTCCAAGCCTGAAGACTAATGCATATTGTCTTTGGTCAACCGTGAAAGTTGATAAGCTTAATAAGATTAATAAAGCGATGAATGAAACAAGTATTCTTGAAAGTTTTCCCATAATATTTACCTTATATCTCTTTCACGCGCCCTAAATGCACCTCTGGAGCGATCTGTTAATGAATTAATCACATCTGATGCGGATACATCAGGGTTTGTTTGATTTGATGCTTTGTTTAAATCAACTTGGCTATCTTCAGTTTTACTTGAATTTTGAATGATTTTATCAAGTGGAAGATAGATTAAGCTATTTGAGCCTTTCTGATCAATAATAATTTTACTTACTGTTGACATGATTTGCTCTTGGGTTTCTAGAAACAATCTTTTTTTCGTCACTTCAGGAGCCCTAGTGTATTCAGTTAAAATTTGATCAAAACGACTCGCATTACCCAATGCTTCATTTTCTATAGATATCTTATAACCGTTCGCTTCAGCGGTTAATCTTGATGCAGTACCCCTTGCTTTAGGCACTATGTCATTTGCATAAGCTTGACCTTCATTTTTTTGCCTCTCAAGGTCTTGTTTAGCTTTGACGGCGTCGTCAAAGGCTGCTTGAACTTGTTGCGGTGGTTGTGCATTTTGCATTGTCACACTGGTAATATTAATTCCCGTTTGGTAAAGATCAAGTATTGATTGCATCAAAGCTTTTGTTTTTATGGCAATTTCTTCTCTTCCTTCATATAAAACAAAATCCATTTCGCTTTTACCAACAACCTCTCTAATCGCCGTTTCTGCAGCACCTCTAACTGATCCTTCTACTGAGCGATTATTGAAAAGAAAGTCTTCGACAGATTTTAAATTATATTGAACAGCGAATTGCAGATCAATAATGTTTTCATCACCCGTTAGCATCAATGATTCTTTGAGTTGTTGCGTTGCTCCCTCGCCAAGCGAACGATATCCTACTTCTATAGTACGTACTTGCTCTTGGTTAACAATTTCTACAGTTTCTATTGGATAAGGAATATGCCATCTAGGGCCCGGCATTGTAACAGCGGTGTTCTCACCAAACGTGAGTACAATTCCTCTTGAACCTTGATCAACAATATAAAACCCCGTTGCCATCCACACTAAAAAAACTACGATAATAATGGGTAAAGGCTTTACCATAAAAGAATCACCTGAACCGCCCGTTGGAGGTTGAGATCCATTGCCATTATTAGAATTCTTTGGTTTAAGTTTAAAGACATTGTTCACTTTTGATTTAAGGTCTTTAAAAAGCTCATCTAAATCAGGTGGCCCATCATTGTTAGCGCTCTTAATTACTTTTGAAATTTTGTTCCCTACAAATCCGAATAATTTAAGCATATTTTCCATTTCTTTGATTGATAAAGTCTAGACTTCTTTCGACAATTGCTTTCTTTAAAAATTCAACTCCATCACCCTTGATGGCTGATAATTGAATTCGGTTGATTTTACCATACTCGTCTCTATCATATCCAGCATTAAGCTTAATTTTATCTATTTGGTTTAAAACTAAAACTTGTTGTATATTATTGGCACCAATTTCTTCCAAAATTTTATCTACCTGCGTTATTTGGTCACTTTTATTGGGATTACTAATATCAACAATATGAAGCAGTAAATCAGCGTCTGAAGCTTCCTCTAAGGTTGATTTGAATGCTTCAATTAAAGTAGTGGGGAGTTGTTTTATGAATCCAACCGTATCAGAAATAACAAGGTCATGCCCATGCTCAATAAACAATTTTCTTGAGGTTGTATCCAATGTCGCAAATAATTTGTTTTCAGCTAATATTTTTTCACTCGTTAAATAATTAAAAAGAGTTGATTTTCCTGCGTTTGTATAGCCTACAATCGCAATGGTAAAAACTTTTGATCTTCTTCGTGCATTCCTTTGATTTGCTCTCTGCCTCTCTAACTTAGATAACTTAATCTTTAGTTGTTTAATTCTTTGCCCCAACATTCTTCTATCAAGCTCAATTTGCTTTTCGCCAGGACCACCCCTGACACCAATCCCTCCTTTTTGTCTCTCAAGGTGACTCCAGCCTTTTGTGAGTCTTGAGGCAAGATGATTTAAGTGTGCCAACTCAACTTGCATTTTACCTTCGTGACTCTTGGCACGCATTGCAAATATAAACAAAATCAATGCTGTTCTATCATAAACACGCATAGAGGTTATTTTTTCGATATTTCTTTCCTGAGATGGTGTTAGCTCATGATTAAAAATGATGGTCGTAATCTTTTCAGAAGTATTAATTTGTAAGAGCTCTTTTAACTTTCCTGAGCCTATAAAAAATTTAGCATCGGGAAGTTTTCTTTGACTTTCAACTAGTTCTGCAATTTTAAAACCTGCACTTGTTGCGAGCAGTTTAAATTCATTCGTATTTTCTTTATGATCTATATCATCAATATTCAGACTTACCAAAATTGCATTCTCACCATTCTTTGGTCTATCAAACATCCTTATTAATTAAGCTAGACTTACTTTCTTGGTGGGTACAATTGTTGAGATTGAATGTTTATAAATTAGTTGTGGTGCTTGTCCATTTAACACAATGACAAATTGATCAAAGGAATGAATATTCCCTTGTAATTTAATACCATTCAAAAGATAAATGGATACAGAAATATTTTCTTCTATTAATTTATTTAAAAAATTGTCTTGTAGTTGCATATATTTTTTTAAAGACAGTCGCTAAGTCTTTCCTTAACCTCATCAATTCCTAGGATAAATATTATACTCCCTATATTTGGCGTATTTAAATTTCCAGCCAGCCTTACCCTCAGTGGCATCGCAATTTCTGGAAACTTTAGATTATTATTTTTTACAAATAATTTTATAACTTGATTAATTTCATCCTCTTCCCACTTTGAATTTTGCAATTCACCAATTAAAGCTTTTATATTTTTTTTACTATTAGAGTTTATAAATTTAGCTTCTAATTCTTCATCTCGATCTGGTTTTTTAAAAAAATAAATAATGTCTTCAAATAATTTATTTAAATTTGTTTCTCTATCTCTATATAAACTAATTGCTTTAGCAATTAATTCGTTATTATCCAAAGGTAAATTTATTTTTTTATAAATTTCGACTGCCATCTCTGTTAGTTTGTTTATATCCATTGATTTAATATACTCACCATTAAGCCAATCAAGTTTTGCTTTATCGAACTGTGCTGATGAAGAAGTCACATGCTCAAAATCAAACCAGTTACAAAAGTCTTCCATAGAAAATTTTTCATCATCCCCGTGTGACCACCCTAGCCTGGAAAGATAGTTATTTAGTGTCTCAGGTAGGTATCCCTCCTCCTTATATTGCATCACATTGACTGAACCGTGTCTTTTTGAAAGCTTTTGTCCATCGGGTCCGTGAATCATCGATAAATGTGCATAATTTGGTATGGGTGCATTTAGAGCATTAAGTAAGTTTATTTGCTTAGGGGTGTTGTTTATATGATCATCCCCACGTATTACATGGGATATGCTCATATCCCAATCATCAATAACAACACAAAAATTATAGGTTGGTGATCCATCTGACCTTGCAATGATGAAATCATCTAATTCTTCATTGCTAATTTTAATTTCACCCTTGACTAAATCAACCCACTTTATAATTCCAGTTAATGGATTTTTGAACCTTATTACAGGTGGAACTCCCTTGGGAGCTTCAGGTAAAATTTTGTCTTTCTCTGGTCTCCAGCGTCCATCGTATCTGGGTTTAGAACCATTTTGAAGTTGCTCTTCTCTTAGCTTTTGAAGCTCTTCCTCGGAAGCATAACAGTAATAAGCATTCCCATTTTCTAGCAAGAGATTTATATATTTTTGGTATAAATCTAAACGTTTTGTCTGGTATTTAATTTCACCATCATGTTCGAGTCCTAACCATTTCATGCCATCAAGAATAGCTTTTACTGCATCCTCTGATGAGCGTTCAATATCAGTATCTTCGATTCTTAGTAAAAAATCTCCCTTATTCTTTTTTGCAAAAGCATATGAAAAAAGTGCTGTTCTAACGCCACCGACATGAAGATATCCGGTTGGACTTGGAGCAAATCTAGTAACTACCTTCATAAAATAATTCCTAAATTAATGAATAGAAGCATGAATAAAATAAATAAGAGCAACGCCGAGTAATATCAAAGAGATTTGTTTAATTGAATCTTTTGTATCGGTTTTTTCATGAAGATTGGGGATTAGATCAGAAATCGCAACATATATCATGCTTGATGCAGCAATTGCTAGTACATAAGGAACGAGATTCTCCATAATGCTAAGAATATAATAAGATAAAAGCCCGCCAAATAATGTGGCAAAACTTGATGCAACATTCCACATATAAGCCTTAAATTTTGATAGGCCTGAATGCAAAAGTACTGAAAATATACTCATTTCTTGAGGTAAGCAATGAAGCATCATTGAAAGTGCTGTAATAAGCCCCAGCTTTATATCAACTAAAAATGCACTCGCAATAAGGATACCATCAACAAAATTATGAAATAAATCACCAATGACAACCATACCCCCATTGCTATTGGTTTTTATTTCTTTTGATTCTACTTCACATTCAGAATGTTTGTGACAATGTGAGCCGTGACAATGACGCCAGATCAAGAGTTTTTCTAAAATAAATAGAATAAGAATCCCGATGAGAACAGCAAAACTTATTCCATGGAAATTATTTTGAGAAGCTTCCATCGCATGAGGAATAATTTCCAGAAAAGATGCTGCCAAAAGTGTGCCCACAGCAAGACTGACCATGCTGTTAGTTAAAGCTGCATTGGCATTTTTAAAAATTATACTTGCCAGTAAGAGACTCGTTAAGCCTCCAGCAAAAGAAACAGCTATTATCCAGTATAGGGCCATCATTTATCCAAAAAAAGATAGGACATTATAGTTTGAAGTCATCAAAGTTGAAATAGATTTATGACTCAATCCAAATTAATGAAGTCATTCTTTCTTTTAAATCCCCCCTTCGGTAGGAGTAAAATATTTCAGAATTAGCATATGTACAAAAATTATCCATACAATAGATATTTTTGACACCCAGCTTATGAAGCTTAATTTCAGCTACAGTTTTTAATGAGAAAAAGTATTTACTATTCGAGCTTTGATTAAAAGCAACCTCATATGTGGGATCATAATCTAAAAAAATCTCTTTAACCTCTGATCCAACCTCAAAATACTTCTGACTAATATGTGGCCCTATCCAAACAATTAAATTTTTTATGGGGTTTAGTTTTTTTATGGTTTTTTCAATAACTCCGGTTGATAGACCTCGCCAACCAGCATGAATAGCTGAAACGAAGCTTCCTTCATCGTTTGTGACTAATATCGGCATACAATCCGCTGTTCTCACAGCACAAATAATGTTTTTTTTAAAAGTATACGATGCATCTGCATCCAAACTTTTAGATGGAAGCTCAACTGAAATATTGCTATGAATTTGATTTAAAACCTTATTTTTAGATCTTAAGAATCTAATGCCAACATTATCCTCAATTTGAATTCGATCGTTATTTAAAAGATTTTCATCGATAGTAAGATTTTTTATTGTCTGGAGCGCGTGTACATTATCTGGCACTACCCAATTGGGTTTAAAGATTTTAAAATTTGTATCCTTCGACATCTAGAAAGAAAGAGAACTTTCACTTCTTATAAGGTCAAGTAAATTTTTCATATCTTTAGGAAGCTCAGAATCCCACAACATGTTTTTTTTTGTTTTAGGATGAATGAGCCCAAGAGAAAATGAATGCAGGGCTTGTCTTGGAAAATTTATGGTTGCTTCTTTAAGTGTTGATGACATTTCTTTTGTTGGAATAATTTTTTTTAAACCATAGGTCTTATCTCCCACTATAGGCGAAGTATTATGACTCATGTGGACTCTTATTTGATGGGTTCTACCCGTTTCAAGCTTGCACCTCAGATAACTATGCATTAAAAATCTCTCCAAAACCTCATAGTGTGTCACTGCATTTTTGCCATTATTTTTATTTATGGCCATTTTAGTTCTAACGGTTGGATGTCGACCTATCGGGAGATCAATTGTTTTGTTGACAAGTACCTGACCCCAAACAATTGCCCTATATTCTCTAAAAACTTTTTTTTCTTGGAGTTGCTTTACCAGATTTGATTGAGTTATTTCATTTTTAGCTACTACCATTAATCCAGTGGTGTCCTTATCCAGGCGATGAACAATTCCACATCTTGGTAAAGCTTTATTTTTAGGGATATGAAATAAAATTGCATTCAATAAAGTACCACTCCAATTTCCTGCGGCTGGGTGTACAACCATATTTTTTTGTTTGTTAATTATTAACAAATCTTCATCTTCGTAAACAATATTTAGTGGGATATTTTCTGGTTCAAATTGAAGTTCTTTTTCATCCTGTTGAATATCAATAAATACCCTTTCACCACCCATAAAAATATCCTTTGGTGAAATTTTTTTACTTTCTAATAATATAAATCCAGACTTAATCCATTCTTGAATTTTAGCTCTGGAATAGCTTGATAATAAGTCTTGAATGGCTACATCTGCCCTTTTCCCGATTGAAGATACAGGTATGATTAACTCTAATTTTTCTTGTTTCATAATGTATAATTTACATCATCATGATCTTTAATCAACCTATGAAATTATTTTCAGCCCTAGTAATTGCATTTATGCTATCGGGTTGTTTTATCTTTGGTGATCCTGTTGAGTTTGATGAAACAACAGGCCAGACTCCCCAGTGGATTTTAACCAGAGGAGAGGCTTACGCCAGCAATAGTGATTGGCCTGCGGCCATTAAGGTCCTAGAAAAAGGTGAGCAGCGCTATCCAAATTCTAAGTTAGCACCACAATTTAAATTAGATCTTGCTTATTCTTACTATAGGTTTTCACAGGATGCTGAAGCAATTGCCATGCTCGATAAATTTATAAGGCTGTATCCTAATCACCCAACGGTTGATTATGCTTACTATTTAAAGGGCGTTGTTCTCTTTCAGGATAGGGGTTTATTTGATAAATTCACGCTTCAAGACATAAGTGATCGTGATGTAGCACCTTTAAAAGATAGTTTCATTGCCTTTAAAGCTCTCATAGAAAGATATCCTGATAGTAAATATTATGATGATGCAATTATCAGAATGACATATCTGATGAATAAGATGGCAGAGCATGAAGTTCATGTCGCAAGATATTATATGATTCGAAAAGCATATGTCGCTGCTCTAAATAGAGCACAATATGTACTTCAAGAATTTCCTCAAACAATTCATCAAGAGGAAGCTTTAATTATTATGATAAGCGCTTATGAGTTCCTTGGAATAAAAGATCTTCAAGCAGATACAGAAAAAATATTAAAACTTAACTACCCTGAAAGTAAGTTTCATACAAAAGACCTCCAAGCTCAAAAGAAAAAATGGTGGCATATTTGGGATAGTCTTTACGATTGATTAGAAATATTTTTTTTATTCAATTTTTCTCTAAATTCATTTTTTATTTTTCTTCTTGTTACTAGTCCTGTTTTTTTAGGTTTCGAATCTTTTTTATCAAAAGGGTTATCCGAATTTTTTAGTAAAACTTTTATTGGAGTACCTACTAAATGAAAAGATTTTCTAAAAAAAGACTCAAGAAAAACAAGATAGTCTTTTTTTATTTCATTCAAATGATTTCCATGAATTATAATTTGCGGCGGATTTAAGCCTCCCTGATGGGCATATTTTAATTTAGGTCTTATTCCTTTGATAATTTTAGGTGGATGTGTAATTAACGCATTTTCTAAAACAGAATTGATTTGTGGCGTTGTAAGTTTTTTTTGCGATGACAAATATGCTTTTTTTGTAGCTTTCATCATTTCAGAAAAGCCAGTCTTATTAAGTGCTGAGATAAATACAACTTCTGCAAAATTAACAAAGGAGAGTTTCCTGTCGATTTGATTTTTAATTTTATCTTTTTCGTATATATCAAGCGAATCCCATTTATTTACAGCAACAACTAACGACCTTCCAGTTTCAAGGATAAATGCAAGGATATGGAGGTCTTGAGCTGTGAGACCCTCTTTACCATCAATCAATAGGATTACAATATTTGATTCTTCTAAGGCATTAAGTGTTTTGATTATTGAGAATTTTTCTATTGTTTCAAAGACTTTCCCTTTTTTTCTTATTCCAGCAGTATCAGTCAAAACATAGGTATCTTTACCCCAGTTAAATTCAGTTGAGATTGCATCTCTCGTTGTGCCTGGCTGATCGAATGCTATAAATCTATCCTCCCCGAGTAATCCATTTATAAGTGTGGATTTCCCAACATTTGGTTTTCCAACTATTGATATTTTTGGATATTTTTCTACTAACTCCTCTTCCTCTATAGCTTCACCAAAGGAGAGTAAAAAATCTTTTAGGGCAGAAATACCCTCGCCATGAGCAGATGAAAGTCTAATTAAATTTTTAAATCCAAGTCCATAAAAGTCTGAAAAAGCTTTCTCATCTAAAATGCCCTCAGCTTTATTTATAACAATAATTTTTGGTTTATCATTCTTTCTTATAACATCAGCAATGTGTTCGTCAGTTGGATGAAGGCCCTTTCTATAATCCATCATAAAAATTATAATGTCACTTTCATTGATAGCTTGTTTTGTTTGAAATGCCATCTCTTGAACAATTTGCTCTTTATTTTTAGGTTCAAATCCACCTGTATCAACAAGCAAAAACTGACTATCTTGAATTTCTAATTTTCCATAGTGCCTATCTCTTGTCAGTCCTGGAAAGTCTGCCACGATTGCATCACGAGTTTTAGTTAAGCGATTGAATAAGCTTGATTTACCTACATTTGGTCTACCGACAATTACAATGGTTTTCATCTTTTAATATCAATTGATTTATTTAAATAAAACTTTAATAACAATTTTGGCGTTTTTTATTGCCTTTGTTTCTAATATCACCTTCATCAACATCGCACATTTCATTTGTTACGGCTTCAGTAGCTTCAGTAGCTTCAGTAGCTTCAGTAGCTTCAGTAGCTTCAGTAGCTTCAGTAGCTTCAGTAGCTTCTATAGAATCTTCCTGTAATTCATTTTTGTCATCATTTGTATCTTCTACAGTTTCGTCTGAAATGTTATTAATCTGCAAATAAAAAACATTGCCATCTTCATCAGCACCAAGAATCTTATCTTCTCCGATGGCGTGAATATTTTTACCCACTGGAACGCTTGATGTTATCTGAGCTCGACCTTCAATAGCCCCTGTTTCAGTGTTTAGAAGGTGGATATACCCATCAAAATCTCCAATCGCAATATGATTTCCCACTTTTATTGGATTAGTTATCCTTCGATACTGTAAGTCGGCATTGCGCCAATTTGTCTCTCCATTCTTTGAATCTAGTGAATAGATTGAGTCACTTTTGTGAGAAAGATATATATCAAAACCATCAAATGCCAAATTATTGAAGCTCGAAATTTTTCTGGTCCAAATAATACCCCCATTCCTTCTATCAATCGATGTTAAATCGCCTGATGTTGAAACTGCATAGGCTTCAAAATTATTTATAACGGGTTGGCTTAAAACATCATTTAATCTATCAATATCCGTTACTCCTTTAATTTGAGAAATACTTGCTTCCCAAACAAAAGCCCCACTTTTTTGATGAATGGCAACCATCTTACCTGCACCAAATCCACCATAAATAATTCCATCAGAAAAAGTTAGAGGAGACGTTCCATTAAAAGCTAGCGAAGGTGATGAATGACTATACCTCCAATCAATATCGCCTTGCTGTAAGTCAATTTGCAAAATTTCATAATTAGAAAGCCTTACGTAAGCTTTTTCACTATTTATAACAGGTGTGGTTTGCACTTCTCCTTCGACAAATACCTTCCAAGAAGCCTGTCCTTCTCCATCAAGATGCCAAAGGTAACCTTTTTCAGAAACAAATAAGATATTTTCAGAATCGCCCCCAACACCCATCATGATATTTTCAGAAATATCTTTTTGCCATACAGTCTCACCAGTCTCAATATGCATTTTTCTAATATTCCCATCACTGGTAGCTGCAATTACAAATTCATCTGAAAATATTAGGTTGAGGTTACTAACTTCATTATCGCCAATTTTATTCTCCCATAAAAGTTTCATGGAAGTTTTTTTATTAAAAGGCTTTATTTCAGTTGGAATATTGGTAAATTCATCTGCGAAATACTGATCATCCATTTGATCAACGAAATCTTCAACAGGCCCAATGAAACAGCCGCCTAAGAGTATAGTTAAAATCCATATAGGAATTAACTTCATTGCCCAATTGAATTTAATTTATTCTCAATTACTTTATGAAATTCACCTTGGCCACCAAAGTAATTAAGCGCTAGTTCATAGGATTTAATAGCATTATCTGTATCACCCATAGCGACATAAATATCTCCTTTTAAATCATTAGCTAGACCAACATACCCTTCGGTTAAGATTTTGTTTGCCACATCAAGAGCTTCCTCAAAATTTCCTTTTACAAGATATAGGTTTCCTAATAGATAATTTGCCATAGATTGTATTGATGGTTCAATATCATCGCTAGAGGCCCAAATAAGCTGATCAGCTGCTGCAGAATAGTCACCCATCTCAACTAAAAGTTTAGAGTAATATATAGTCGCTCTAGCTGCATAAGGTGAATCACTATAGTTACTTTGCAAAATGTCAATTTTTGATTTTATTTCATCAATCTTATCAACTTTGGAGATTAGAATTTCTTGAAAAAGTTGAGACGCCTCTTCTGCTTTTGATTGATTAGCACTTATGAGGTATTGATATGAAAAAAAAGCCAGTAAAAATATAATAAGTCCTGTAAATATCTTTAGCTTATGCTGATTAAAAAAATCTTTAAAGTATTCTGATTGTTGTTCGTCGTTATCAAATGCCATTGTAGTTTAGTTCCTTGTTGAGATTAACCCTGGAATTGATTGGATTAAATCTTTTGTGTATTGATTCTTTGGTTTTTTGAAAATTATATCAGTTTTTCCTTGCTCAACTAGTTTTCCATATCGCATTACCATCACATCATCGGCAACATGCCTTACGATTCTCAAATCATGGGTAATGAACAAGTAAGTTAACCCAAACTCCTTTTGTAAATCTTTCAATAGTTTTAAAATTTGCGCCTGGACCGAAACATCCAGGGCTGAGACAGGCTCATCACATATAACTAATTTTGGCTCAAGTATGAGTGCTCTGGCAATTCCAATTCTTTGTCTTTGCCCGCCTGAGAACTGATGAGGATATTTTTTTAAATCTGAAACTTTTAAACCCACTCGTTTGATAAAATCTTCAATTTTTTTTTGTCTTTTATCAGCATTATATAAATTATGAATGACTAAAGGTTCCTCCATAATTTGCAAAATATTTAGTCTTGGATTCAGTGAAGCATAGGGGTCTTGAAAAATCATCTGAATATCCTTTCTAACGCTTTTGAGACTTTCACCCTCTAGATTAAGTAGGTCATTACCATCAAAAGTCACACTGCCCTGATCAAGCTGTACAAGGCGAACAAGGCTTTTAGCGAGTGTAGATTTTCCACTACCAGACTCTCCTACAACAGCCATTGTAGTGCCTTCATTAATAGAAAAGCTTACATTATCAAGCGCATGGATACTGGTTTTAATTCTAGAAAAAAAACCTTGTGTTTGGGTATATGTTTTCGAAAGGTTATTTGTTTCTAATAATTTTTTCATAATCTTTGTATTGCCTTATCTAGCTTTACATAATCAATGGGAGTGAGTTGTTTTCTGCCAAGTGCATCTGGAACACAGCCAAGTAAAGCTTTTGTGTATGGATGTTTAGGTTTATTTAACACTTGCTTCACATCACCCCTTTCAACAATCTTACCTTTAAACATTACTATCACATCATCTGCTATGTCTTCAACCACTCCAAAATCATGCGTGATAAATAACATTGACATATTAAGTTTATTTTTTAAATCATCCAGGAGTTTTAATATTTGTGCTTGAACAGTTACATCGAGTGCTGTTGTAGGCTCATCTGCGATAAGTAATTTAGGGTTACATGACATAGCCATTGCAATCATAACCCTTTGTCTTTGTCCGCCTGACAGTTCATCAGGATAGCTGTTGACTCTCTCTACGGGAATACCAACAAGTAATAATAATTCCTTGACTCTATTTTCAATTTCTTTTTTTTGAAGCACCGAATGCACGGCTATAGCCTCCTTGATTTGATAGCCAATCGTTAAAACCGGGTTCAATGAAGTCATAGGCTCTTGAAATATCATAGCGATATCTAAACCTCTTTTTTGCCGTATTTCCGAGTCACTCATTTTACAAATATCATTATTATTAAATAGAATTTCACCCGTCATTTTAAGTTGAGGTGATAGTAGTCTGATAATTGATAGCGCGGTGAGACTTTTGCCGCTTCCTGATTCACCAACAATGCATGTAGTCTTTCCTTCCTCAACCGAAAAACTTATATTATCAACTAAAAAAATTTCATTATTTACTTTAGTATTTATCGATAATTTATTGATTTTTAATATATTTTTTTTCATTTTTCTAAATATTTTTTTTTAAAAAATCTACTAAGTCATTCTCTTTTATTTCAGTTTGAGAGCCATCCTGACGAATAAGTTTCACTTTAATATGTTTGTTTTTTAACTCATCTTCACCAATAATTAAAGCAATTTTTGCATTACTTTTATCCGCTTTTTTCATTTGTGATTTAAAGCTACCTGAATCCAGATTAACAGAAACTTTATAATCATTATCTCTAAGTAATTCCGCTATCATAAAAGCCTTATTTCTTGATTCATTACCTAAATTCACGATATAAACATCAGATTGAATGCTGTTCTGAATGCTTCTCTTTTCAAGCAATAAAATAATTCTCTCTATTCCAATAGCAAACCCACACGCTTTTGTGGGTTTACCTCCAAGCTTTTCAACGAGATAATCATATCTTCCACCCCCCGCAACAGTGCCTTGGCTTCCTAAGCCACTTGTTATCCATTCAAAAACTGTCCTATTATAATAATCTAAACCTCTAACGAGCCTTTTATTCAATTTAAAGTTTACTTGGTTGTCTGTTAATATCTGACAAACTGATTTAAAGTGATTATTAGCCTCCTCGTTTATCGAATCAATCAATTTTGGTGCTTTATCAAGCATATCCTGCATCTTAGGATTTTTACTATCAAGAATTCTCAGAGGATTTTCATAAAGCCTTCGCTTTGCCTCATCATCAAGCACATCCATATTTTTTTCAAAATATTGAATTAATTCCTTTCGATATTCCTCCCTATCAACTGCATCACCAATTGAATTAATTTCTAAATAAATTTCCTTATCTAAACCAAGTTTCTTCCAGAGTCTGCTGAGCATAATTATCTGCTCAGCATCACTTGAAGCCTCACCAAAACCGAATGACTCTATACCTAACTGATGGAATTGTCTTTGCCTACCTTTTTGTACATTCTCATGCCTAAACATTGGGCCTCTATAAAAAAGTTTGATTGGGCCGTTATAAGTTAAGCTCCCTTGCACCACAGCCCTCACACAACCTGCGGTCCCCTCAGGCCTCAACGTCAATTTGTCATCATTTAACTTATCCGTCCAGCTGTACATTTCTTTTTCGACAATATCTGTATGTGTGCCAACCCCAGCTTCAAATAAATCTGTAGATTCAATAATTGGAAGCCCGATTTCTTCAAAACCATATTGATCAAAGATTGACAGGCAAATTGATTCAAAATGACGCCAAATCTTCTGTCTATTAGGCTCTACATCATAAAAACCTTTTATTGAATTAATTTTATTTACCATTTATAAACTTATTTTTTTTTATAATTATTTTCTATATACCTTTCAATGATACCTTTAAAATCTTTACTGATTGATTTACCTTTTAATGTCACCGTTTTTTTTCCATTTTCATATACCGGTGCGACGGGAACTTCTCCAGTTCCTGGCAAACTAATGCCTATATTTGCCATTTTAGACTCTCCAGGGCCATTTACTACACAACCCATGACTGCCACTGTCATGCTTTCTACATCATTATATTTCTTTTCCCATTTGGGCATAGTTTTTCTTAAATAACTTTGTATTTCACCTGCCAATTCTTGAAAATAGGTTGAAGTTGTTCTGCCACAACCTGGACATGAAATCACTAATGGCGAAAAAGAACGCATGCCCATCGTCTGCAATAGCTCTTGCGCAACAATCACCTCTTTTGTTCTAGACTCTTCTGGCTCAGGGGTAAGTGAAATTCGAATCGTATCCCCAATTCCATGCTGCAAAAGATAGCCCATTGATGCCGCAGATGAAACAATACCCTTTGAACCAATACCAGCCTCCGTTAGACCTAAATGGAGAGGGTAATTACATCTTTTAGATAGGTTTGTATAAACTTCAATTAAATCTTGAACATCACTGACCTTGCAAGATACAATAATTTTATTGTTGGCAAGACCCAGCTTTTCTGCTGCTTTAGCACTATCAATTGCAGACCTTATTAATGTTTCTTTCATTACTGCTTGAGATGTTAATGGATTTTTTAACTTTCCATTGTCATCCATCAACTGCTTTAAAAGATCTTGATCTAAGCTCCCCCAATTAACTCCAATACGCACTGGTTTATCATAATCTATTGCAAATTTAATCATTTCAGCAAACTGCTCATCTCTTTTGCTTCCTCTTCCAACATTACCTGGATTGATTCGATACTTATCAAGTGATTTTGCGCAATCAGGATATTTTTGTAATAATTTATGCCCGTTAAAATGAAAATCGCCCACAATAGGCGCATTGCATCCATTATCAATTAGTTCTTTTTTTATATCAGAGACTGCTTTAGCTGAATCTTCATCATTTACAGTAATCCTGACCATTTCTGAACCCGCCTGCCACAGTTCTAATATTTGAGCGACTGTTTCTTTTTTATTAAATGTATGCGTGTTAGTCATCGATTGAACAACAATAGGCGCCCCTCCCCCTACAGCAATGTCACCAACCATAACTTGGATTGTATTTTTTTTTATCATATGAGTTGAAGTCGCTGCGTTCTTTTTGTTTTGTCTTGAACTTGCCCTGCAAGCTGCCCACAAGCTGCATCAATATCGTCACCTCGTGTTTTACGTATGGTAGTGACAATACCTGCATCCATTAAAATTTCTTGAAAAGCCTTAATGGTCGTTTTTTTAGAACATTTATAACCACTCTTAGGGAATGGGTTAAAAGGTATAAGGTTTATCTTAGATGGCACATTTTTAATTAAATTGACCAACTCTTTAGCTTGGTCGATGGAATCATTCACATTCTCAAGCATGACATATTCAAATGTAATAAAGTCCCTAGGGGCTTTTTCTACATAATTTAAACAAGATTTCATTAGCATATCAAGTGGATACTTTTTATTGATAGGAACAATTTCATCTCTTATTTTATTATTCGGTGCATGTAATGAAATTGCTAAAGAAACGGGACAATCAAGGCTTAACTTTTCAATTGCTGGAACTAGACCGCTAGTTGATAACGTCACCTTCCTTCTGCTTAAACCATAAATATTATCATCGAGCATCATCTCTAATGCGTGAACAACATGCTTATAGTTGGCTAGAGGCTCACCCATTCCCATCATCACCACATTGGTTATGATTCTTTCATCTTTTTTTAAGGCTTTATAATTATCTTGCTCACGAAGTTTATGATTTGCTAACCATAATTGCCCTATGATCTCAGCCGATGTTAAGTTTCTGTTAAAACCTTGCCTTCCTGTCGAACAAAATGTGCATTCTAAAGCACAACCTACCTGGGAGGATATACATAACGTACCTCGACTTTTTTCTGGGATAAAAACAGTCTCAATCCCATTTTTTGTTCCCATATCCAACAACCACTTTCTTGTTCCATCCAAAGAAATATGATCCAGCTCTATTTCTGGAATTTCTATTTCTGCTATTTCATCTAAAGAAGTTCGAAAAGGCTTAGCCAAGTCTGTCATTTTGGAAAAATCTCTTTCTCCAAAATGATAAATCCACTTTAATAACTGCTTTGCGCGATAAGGCTTATGCCCAAATTTTTGAATATATTCGGTTAATTCATTGCAGTTAAGATCGAGCAAGTTGTCCAAAAAATTTTAACCAAAGAAATAATCTATCTCTATTTTAGCATTTTCTAATGAATCAGAACCATGAACCGCATTTGCATCAATACTATCCGCAAAATCAGCTCTTATAGTCCCAGCATCTGCTTCTTTTGGGTTGGTTGCTCCCATCAATTCACGGTTTTTTAAAACCGCATTATCTCCCTCTAACGCCTGAATCATAACAGGACCAGATGTCATAAATGTAACCAAGTCATTAAAAAAGGGTCTATCTTTATGAACAGCATAAAACCCTTCAGCTTCTTCTTTTGAAAGATGCACCATCATAGCTTTGACTATTTTTAATTCTGCTTTTTCAAAGCGCGTATAAATCTCACCAATCACATTCTTTGCGACAGCATCCGGCTTAATGATGGATAAAGTTTGTTCAATTGTCATTTTTAGATTCTCCAAGGCATTTATTTAAATAAATTTGATTAAAAGAGCGTTAAAATAACACTTTTAAAGCATAAAATAAATTAAATTTAATCAATATATAATTATGTACCTCACTATTGCCTTCTATCAATTTGTCAGACTTGAAAATATTGAACAACTCCAAGCATTTATTTTAAAATTTTGTCAAAAAAATAATATTAAAGGCACTATTTTACTAGCTAGTGAAGGAATCAATGGAACCATATCTGGGCAAAAGAACAATATTCATGAATTCCTTAAATTTATCAAAACAGACTCCTTCCTCAAAGGTAACTTCAAAAATCTAGAGCATAAAGAATCATGGGCATCTAAAAATCCTTTTTACCGAATGAAGGTCAGATTAAAAAAAGAAATTGTTGCACTTGGGGTTGAAGGAATCAGCCCAACAAAAAAAGTAGGTAAATATGTAAATCCAGAAGACTGGAACGCCCTTATTAATGATCCAAACACAATTGTTATTGACACAAGAAATAATTATGAAGTGGATATCGGTACTTTTAAAAATTCAATTAACCCTCAAACAGAAACATTCAGGGAGCTTCCTTCATTTGTGGAAAAAAATCTCGAAGATAAAAAGCAAAAAAAAGTTGCTATGTTTTGCACTGGAGGAATTCGTTGTGAAAAAGCAACATCATTGATGCTAGAAAAAGGTTTTGAAGATGTATATCACTTAAAAGGTGGTATTTTAAAATACTTAGAAAATATTCCTAAAGAGGAAAGTTTATGGGAAGGTGAATGCTTTGTTTTTGATCAACGCGTTGCTGTTACGCATGGTTTAGATGAAGGACAATATGATCAATGTTATGCTTGTAGACACCCCTTATCGCCTGATGAATTAAAGTCAGATCAATATACAAAAGGCATTTCCTGTCCTTATTGCTTTAACAAACTTAGTGATAAGAAAAAAGCAGGTGTAACTGAAAGACAAAAACAGATTATGTTATCAAGATCAAAAGGTAAAAATCATATTGGTGATAGCCAAAACAAAGCTAAGGAAAATTTATGAAAAAAATTGGATGGGGTATTTTAGGTGCAGCAAGGGTTAACGAACGCCTAATGCCTGCTATTGTTCAATCAGACTTAGGTGAGTTAATAGCGATTGGTAGCAGACGAGCTGGTGCTTCAAGAGAATGTCTTTTAAAACACTTACCAAGGTATGAAGATAAAGTATCTTGTTTTGATGGTTTTGATCAAGTCATTAATCATAAAAAAGTAGATGTCATTTACATACCTCTTGCAAATGAAGAGCATACCGAGGTTGCCCTGAAAGCCTTAAGAGCAAAAAAACATGTCCTAATCGAAAAACCAATGGCAATAAAGTCGGAGGAAGTAAAAATATTGATAAAAGAAGCAACTAAAAATAATGTCAAAATAATGGAAGGATTTATGTACGCGTTTCATCCTCAATTTGATCGCATTATTAGTATTATCAAATCAAATATTTTAGGAGATATTTCTTACGCTCATTCAATGTTTTCATTTCCAATTCAACCTGCGAGATTTTATCGTATTAATCGTTCGATGGAGAATGGAGGTGGAGCACTTTGGGACATTGGGCCCTATGCAATACATACCATAAG
>ENA-OWPI01001348-OWPI01001348.1-marine-metagenome-genome-assembly--contig:-NODE-1348-length-27729-cov-6.411905_pt1 | contig 27729 bp, 22 predicted proteins | sample MGYA00238138_ERZ651775 | MGnify/ENA primary metagenome ERZ651775 (study PRJEB26906, sample SAMN06265043) | marine metagenome | isolation source: Helgoland LTER site | place: Germany:Helgoland, sampling...
AATGACCAAAACTTTTCCTCAACCAACATAAAAAATAATTATACACATCTACAAAACAAAAATAATATATCAGATTTGCTGGGCCAACTAGCACAAATTAACAGCCAAAACATATTAAATCAAAATAGAATTCATGAGCTTGAATTTGAACTCGAAAACATACAAGAGAAATTAAAACTTTCTTTTAACACCTCAAAAAAACAGATTGAAAAATTAGAAACAATCGATTCCACAAATACTAATTCAATAGACAAATCGAGTGTTTTAATTCTTATGGACTTGGTTGATAGACTGACCGAAGAAAAAGCACGCTACCTTAAAGAATTAAAAGCTTTAACAATTAGCAACAAGAAGCTTCATAGAGACCTAGAGTTAATTGATGATCAAAATGAACAGATTTTTTCACAGTTAGAAGACGCTTTAACTATATCAGTTGGTCCACTTAAAAATATGTTGAAATCTCTAGGGCTACCAGAAGAAAATATGATTCAGCAATTACGAAAAAACTATTCCGGTAAGGGAGGGGTTTTTGATCCTACAACATTACAAAATACAAGTGATATAGGCGACCTATATAAAAGTTCAGTCTTTGCTGAAGAATTATTAGAGCAAATTGGAGAGCTAAATTTGTATCGAATCGCAGCTGAAAAACTACCAATTTATAACCCCATCCAAGCTTCGAATCGTTTTACAAGTGGCTTTGGATATCGCAAAGACCCTAAGACCAAGAAAAAAGCTATGCATAATGGTGCAGATTTTGCTGCCCCAAAAGGAACTTTAATATACGCAACTGGAGATGGAGTGGTAACTCATGCCGGTTGGAATGGAGGCTATGGGCTCCTTGTAACTATAAAACATGCTTTTGGATTTCAAACCAGATATGCACATAATTCTCGAATTTATGTAAAAGTTGGCGATTGGGTCTCGCGTGGCGATAAAATAAGTGCTATGGGATCTACAGGCCGAAGTACTGGTACACATCTTCATTATGAAGTAAGACGGAATAATAAACCATTAAACCCATTGACTTATATCAAGGCAGGACGACATGTTTTCTAAAATTAAACCAACTGAACAAAGTAAAAAAAAGATCACTGAGGTTTCAAAGGACCTTAATAAAAGCTCAGAAGAGGCAAAATACAGTCAACCAGGTAACTCTTCTAAACCAAAATCTCCACCATCAACTCTATCAAGCGACCTTACTATAACCGGAAATTTAAAAACTACAGGTGACATACAAGTTGAGGGAAAAGTCGAGGGTGATATTAGAGCTCATTTGCTAACTGTAGGTGAAACTGCGTTAATAAAGGGTGAAGTTATTGCTGATGATATTGTAGTCAATGGGCGTGTTGTTGGTAAAATTAGAGGTTTAAAGGTAAGATTAACAGCCACAGCTAGGGTTGAAGGGGATATCATTCATAAGACTATAGCCATAGAGTCTGGTGCTCATTTTGAGGGATCAGTCCAAAGGCAAGAGGATCCTCTAAACATAAATTCGAGTGACAATTTAAAGAAAAGCGGTGTTATAGAAGAAAGTCCAAAAACTTAATACTTAGCTCAAGGTTTTCGGAATAATTAGATTAGATAGTGCTTGTTATTGTTCTGAGTTCGCTTCAGCTCTACTTTTTCCAGAGACATTTGATGCTAAAGTAGACGACATAAAGTCATCTATTTCTCCATCCAAAACTCCCTTTGTGTCTGACGTTTCAAAGTTTGTTCTCAAATCTTTAACCATTTGGTATGGATGTAAAACATAAGATCGAATTTGGTTACCCCAGCCTGCATCACCTTTACTTTCATGAGCATTATTGATTTCAATATTTCTTCTATCTATTTCAATTTGATAAAGCCGAGATTTTAAAGCCTTCATAGCAATATCTCTGTTTTGATGTTGTGATTTTTCTGAGGACGTGACTACAATTCCTGTCGGTAAATGTGTAATTCTTACTGCAGAGTCTGTGGTGTTTACATGTTGACCACCAGCCCCCGAAGATCTGTAGGTATCGACTCTCAGATCATTACTTTCAACTTTTATGTCGATGTTTTCATCTACTACTGGATAAACCCACACTGAACAAAAAGATGTATGTCTTTTCGCAGCGGAATCAAATGGTGAAATCCTAACCAAGCGATGTACCCCACTTTCAGATTTAAGCCATCCGTATGCATTATGTCCTGAAATTCTATAGGAAACCGACTTTATTCCTACTTCTTCTCCTAAAGTTTCAGACTGCAACTCCATTGAAAAACCTCTTTTATCTGCCCATCTCAAATACATCCGCAAAAGCATTGATGCCCAATCACAACTTTCTGTTCCTCCAGCTCCAGAATTTATCTCTAAAAAGGTGTCATTTGAATCTGCTTCTCCATTTAATAAAGCTTCCAGCTCACCCTTCTTAGTTTTAGCTAAAAGTTCGCTTAACGAGTTTAAAGAATCTTCAATTATCTCTTCATCTTTTTCACTAAAACCCAATTCTAACATTTCCAATATTTCTTTCAAAGAATTGTCCATAGATTTATATTCATCAATTGCGTTACTAATATTTTGCCTTTCACGCATCAATTTTTGCGCATTTTCCGGGTCATTCCACAAATTAATATCTTCCGTTCGAGCATTTAACTCATCTAATTTAATATGCGCAGCTTCCCACCCAATTCTTTGACGTATTAGACTCATTGAGGCGTGAATTTTGTCCACAGTATTTTGTATGTCCGATCTCATTAATATTTCCTATCAAATGAAGTATTAATTTCTGATAATATTAACATTTAATACAAACCACCAGCGTTTAAAGTTCCAGAACTCGCTTTCTTAGGCACTATCACTAACTCTCCGTTAGGCGTAATTACTTCTTCAAAAGATTTTGAATCTGTATTTTCTTCACCACGTAAGATCAAGTTTAGGTTTGAGCCCATGGCAAAACCTCCATCTAAAATACGTTCCATACCATCAATAACTTCATCAGTATCTCTGAAATACTCTCTCACCACATCATAACCTGTAGCGTTTTCCGGTAACACCATACCAGTGAGCCTATCAATATTTCTAAAATATCCACCATTTGGAACTTTAAATACTGTTCCCCCATATTTCTTAACCACTTCCTTCATAAAGTTATTAAATATAGGGCCACACATTCCACCACCCGTAGCTTTGGATCCCAAAGATCTGGGAATATCAAATCCTATATAACAACCAGCCACTATATTTGAAGTAAAGCCTATGAACCAAACATCTTTTGCTTCATTGGTTGTTCCTGTTTTACCAGCTACTGGGACACTTAAGTTCACAGTTGAGGATGCGCTACCCCTATCGACTACACCTTTCATCATTAATGTAAGCTGGTATGCTGTAATTGCGTCCATTACTCTTTCACGTTCTGAAAAGATAACTGGAGAGCTACCAGAATCAACATTTCTGTTATTACAGTCATTACATTTTCGCCTATCATGCCGATACAATGTCATACCCCATCGGTCTTGCACTCTGTCTACTAATGTCGGTTCTACTCTTTCGCCCCCATTAGCAAACATTGCGTACGCGGACACCATCCGAAATAATGTAGTTTCTTGTGCACCTAATGAATTCGCAATAAATGGCCACATTTTATTGTAGACACCGAAGTTTTCAGCATAACTAGCAACAGTGTCCATTCCAATTTCTTTGGCTAACCTTATAGTCATTAAGTTTCTAGATCTCTCAATTCCAATTCTTAATGGTACATTTCCATAATATTTTCCTGAAAAATTCTTAGGCTGCCAAACACCTTGAGGGGTGTCAACATCAATTGGAGCATCTACTATAACCGTGTTTGGAGAAAAACCCGAATCTAAGGCTGCAGCATATACGAACGGTTTAAAGCCAGATCCAGGTTGCCTTTTAGCTTGGGTAACTCGATTAAATACAGAACTTTGATAGGAGAAACCGCCCTGCATTGCCAGAACTCTTCCAGAGTTAACATCCATAGCTAAAAATGCGCCCTGAACTTCAGGGATCTGTCTTAAAAACCATCCATCCCACAACTTTTGAACATGAATGACATCGCCTACACTCAGTAAGTCTGACACCGAAACGGCGGACCTTCCTATTTTTCCGTTAGTTTTTCGGGGTTTGGCCCACTTTACATCAAAGCCATATAAAACCCCTAACTCTTCATGACCTTCAATCCCAATAGTGGCATCCCTACCGTTTAGGGATAGTACAACAGCAACATCCCAACCCTCCACATCTCTTGGAAAAATTACTCGTTTAAGTAAACTTGACCAGTTATTAAAATTAATTAAATCTGAATCTATTTTTTTTTCAACTCGGTGGAATACACCCTGATTCATATCATATTTAACCAGTGCTTTTTGAAGAGTACTTGCAGCCATATCTTGTAAATTTTTATCAATGGTCGTTCTAATTGTTAGACCTCCAGTAAAAAATTCATCTTCTCCAAAATCTTTGGATAGCTGTCTTCTAACCTCATCAGTAAAATACGTTCTGGCCGGCAAGCTAAGTTTAAAGCTTTTTAGTTGTTTTGCTTGCACGGTAATTAATTCTTCATCCTTAGCATCAAGAAATTTAACCTCATCTAAATAACCGTTTTCAAACATCTCCTTCAAAACAAAATTCCGACGTTGAATAGCAGCTTTCTTTTGGCGAACTGGATGATAGTTAGACGGGGCTTTTGGTAGAATTGCTAAATAAGCCGCTTCCGCTGTAGTCAACTCTTCTAAAGTCTTATTAAAGTATGTTTGGGACGCAGCAGATACGCCATAACTGTTTTGCCCTAAAAAGATTTCATTTAAATATAATTCTAAAATTTTGTCTTTACTTAACGTTTTTTCAATTCGTGACGCCAAAATTAACTCTTTAATTTTACGTTCAGCAGATCTGGTATTAGACAAAAGGAAGTTTTTCATTACCTGTTGAGTGATAGTTGAGGCTCCTCTAAGGCGCCCTCCTCTCGCAGCATCAAATATGGCTTTTAATATTCCTAAGGGATCGTAACCACTATGCTTGTAAAAATTTTTATCTTCTGCGGAAATAAAAGCCTGTTTAACTAAGTCCGGGATTTCATTCGAAGGTGAAAATAGCCGTCGCTCTCTTGCAAACTCATCTATTAACTTTCCTTCACCCGAATAAATTCGACTTATCGTCGGGGGTGAGTATGCGGCAAGTTGCTCATAGTCCGGCAAATCTTCAGCATAAATCCAAAATATTGCACCCAACATTAAAAATCCAATAAGGATTGCCATACTAAGTGAGCTAAAAATTGAACCAAAGAAGGATAAAAGTATGCGTAAAATCAAACTAAAAAAATCCCATAGCTATAAATAGAGAAAATACTTTAATTAATGATAATATCATAAAATATTTAAATAACTATATCACCTTATTAAAGTTCTGAAAAGTAGCGTGTCAAACGATCTATTCCCTCACTAATTTCGTCGGTACCACGAGCAAAGGATAGTCTCAAAGTAGTATTACCTCTTTTTGAGTCAAAATCAATTCCAGGAGTTACTGCAACTCCAGCATTAACTAATATATCTTGAGCAAGAGCTAAACTATTATTAGTTTTGGAAGCTACGTTTAGGTAAAGGTAGAAACCTCCATCAGGCTCAGCTTCAAGCTCAAGACCCAACTTTGGTAAAGCGTTTAGAAGTAGATTTCTATTAACTTTATAAATACCTTTTAATGTTTCAGCCTCACTTATTGATTTCAAGGCACCAAGGGCAGCAACTTGAGATATATGTGGAGCACATATAAACAAATTTTGTGCAAGCCTCTCAATCAATCGAACATGACTATTAGGTACGACCATCCAACCAATTCTCCAACCTGTCATAGCAAAGTATTTTGAAAAGGAGTTAATTACATAGACATTATCCGAAATCTCCAAAGCTGATGTACAAGGTAAATCATAATGTAGTCCATGATAGATTTCATCAGAAATAAAACTTATATCTCGGTCCATGCATTCATTTACGAGTGAAGTTAATGAGCCCTTAGATAATATTGATCCAGTCGGGTTTGCAGGGGACGCAATTATAACCCCATCAAGATTATTACCCTCTAACTTCGGTATATGTTGGGTGTCCTTGGACGTCTGCAAACCTACTGGGTTTATACTTAAAGATTTTAATATCTGTTGATAAGAAGGGTAACCTGGTTCAGTTACACCGACCTTATCTCCAGCCTCAAAAAGAGATATAAACGACAGAATAAATGCAGCAGAGGATCCAGAAGTTATTACGACACGGCTGGGATCAAGATCAATATTATACCATTTTCCATAAAGTAAACTAATTTTTCTTCTTAACTCTGGTAATCCTAGGGCAACTGTGTAGCCTAAAGTTTCACTATTTAAAGCACTGACCACCTTAGACCTAGCATTAGTTAAAGCTGGTGAACTAGGCTGACCAACTTCCATATGAACAATGTTTTTTCCAGAATTTTCTAAAACTCGAGCCTGCTCCATTACATCCATTACTATGAATGGAGCTACTTTTGATCTACTTGATTGTCTCATATTACTCTCATGGACCTTAGCACAAATATAAGTTCTACTTCTACTTTTTACTAAGTAGACCACCAACCCTTTCGCTTTGGTTCTTTACTCTCAACACTTCCACTTTTTTCCAAAACAGTGTTCTCAACTTTCTCAACAAGAGTTTCCTTAACTGGTATTTTCTTAACTGGTATTTTCTTTACAGGTTCCTTTTTGACAGGGTCTTTTTTGTTAGACACTTTCTTGATGGGTTTTTTTTCTCCTTCAAGTGGAATGACTTTTTGACTACTGCTGCCTAATTTTTCATCATTAATAGTTACCTTCTTAACAGCTTTTTTTACTACCTTATCAGGTTTGGATTTAACTTTATTTTTAACAACTTTGTCTACTGACTTATCAGTATCAATAACAACTTTTTGAGCACCTTTATTGGAAGAAGTCATTTCTGACAGAATTTTGACCTTTTTACTATGGCCAGTTTGTACCGAACTACTTTCTTCATCCTTATTAACTCTAGGTTTTCTTTTTTTACTAACTTTAGTATCGTTAGATTCAGGTTTTTTTTCAGTAATTTCTAACTCATTTTCTACCTTACTAGAGCTTTCCGAAACTCCAGGAACACTTCCAGTTTTTACTTCTGATTTGGCTTTTGGTGGCTGTTCTAAACCCTTCTTAGTAGAGAGCACCTTTTCATCTGCTGTAGAAGTAGGAATTTCAGATTCAATATCACGTGATTTCCCATTTCTTCGTCTTCTCCTACGTCGTTTTTTAATTTGCTCTGTTTCCTCTGTTGAAGCGGGTAAAGTGGAACCATTAGCCTCAAAGTTCGCAGAAACTTCATTCAAATCTGATAGGTCGATTGATCCCATTGATACAACATTTTTTTGGTCAACAACTATATTACGAGTAGTTACTTTAAGTTTCTCAAGAGTGAAATCAGGGCTAATAAGTTTCGAGTCTGCTTGAAGTCTAACTGCCAAACCATATCGATGTTCGATATTGCTGATATGCTCGCGTTTCTCATTCATCAAGTAGTTGATTATTTCAACTGGCGCCGTCAAACAAACCTCTTTTGAGGTTCGCCTGGTCCCCTCTTCTTCTATTTGACGAAGAATTGTCAATGCTAAACTGTCCTTAGACCTGATCAAGCCAGTCCCATGACATAAAGCACAAGGTTGTGTAGTAGCTTCTAACATTCCAGGCCTTAACCTTTGTCGAGACATTTCTAAGAGGCCAAAACCAGATATACGACCTACCTGAATTCTTGCTCTATCAGTTGACAACTTTTCTTTGATAAGCCGCTCCACGGAAGTATTATTTCTGCGTTCATCCATATCTATAAAATCAATTACAATTAAACCTGCCAAATCTCTTAATCGCATTTGTCGGCTTATTTCCTCTGCTGCCTCTAAATTCGTTTTTAAAGCAGTTTGCTCTACAGACGACTCCTTAGTTGCCCGTCCAGAGTTCACATCAATTGCTACTAAAGCCTCTGTTATACCTATCACTATATAACCACCCGACTTTAACTGCACAGTAGGGTTAAACATACCCGAGAGCTGACTTTCTACTTGGTAACGCGCGAATAAGGGCATGTTGGCTGAATAAAGTTTAACATTCTTTGCATGCGTTGGCATTATCATTGTCATGAACTCTTTTGCCGCTTTGTATCCTACTTCACCTTCAATAAGTAATTCGTCAATATCTCGATTATATAAATCTCTTATCGATCTTTTAATAAGATCACCCTCCTCAAAGATTTGAGACGGAGCTATAGACTTTAATGTCAAATCCCTAATCTGCTCCCATTGACGGAGTAGATATTCATAATCTCTTTTGATTTCTAATTTAGTTCTCTTCGCACCAGCCGTCCTAACTATTAAACCCACGCCTAATGGAACTTCTATTTCATTAGCTATTTCCTTTAACTTTTTGCGATCAGCAACATTCGTTATCTTACGAGAAATACCACCACCCTTTGCCGTATTTGGCATAAGCACACAGTAACGACCAGCAAGACTTAGATATGTCGTCAAAGCTGCACCCTTATTACCTCTCTCCTCTTTAACAACTTGAATGAGTAGTACTTGTCTTACCTTAATTACTTCTTGAATCTTGTAACGTTTTGATCTTGGCTTTCGTTTAGGTATTAAATCAGAAACATCATCTTGATCACCGACCGATTCAATATCCGAATGCTGGTCATCCAAAGACTTTACTGAACCATCAGAGTTGTCTGTTTCAGTTTTTTCGTCACTTTTTGATATATTATCATTCTGTTGTGGCAAATCCTTTTCACTAAGAGATTTTACCGGCGTGACTGTTTGTACAGCTTGAACTACCTCATCTGACTTGTTGTTACCTAATACTTCTTCTTGTTCTTCAGCTTTATTTGAATACTCTAATTCTTCAGCAATTAATGCTTCCCTATCCGCGACGGGAATCTGATAGTAGTCAGGGTGAATTTCTGAATATGCGAGGAAACCATGTCGGTTGCCGCCATACTCAACGAATGCTGCCTGAAGAGAAGGCTCTATACGACTTATTTTTGCTAAATATATATTACCAGAAATTTGTTTTTTATTTTTAGATTCAAAATCAAATTCATCAATTTTGTTTCCATCAGCTACTACAACTCGGGTTTCTTCCGGGTGCGTTGCATCGATAAGCATTTTTTTAACCATTTTTTCCATATGCGTCCATAACCAAATAGAGCTCCTGAAAAATCAGAGCACTGTTGAGGACGTCTTGTCTGAGCGAAATAAGATGGGCAAGCAACTAATTTATTATTATTCATAACATTCAGGCCAATTTAATATTCTTTAAAATTACACATCTAATCGCATTACAATTATAGAGAAGATTAAGTTTCTCTCCTCCTATTAACATTCTTACGGACACAAATGCCCGTTATGTCTAAGAACAGCTCAACTAAAATCAGCGGGTTCTCAGAAAATTCATTAAAAACAAGTGACTTTCCTTCACAAGTATTCACAAAATACAATAGATCTCTTTACACACCAATTACAATGTAAAAATGAATGAATGTAATCTTTAAATAAAATTAATAGAATTTATTGGTATGATATTGATTAAATATAATCAGATCGCTGAAGATTATACTTTGCCATTTTTTCATTCAATGTTCGTCTTGGTAGCTTAAGCTCTTTCATAACCAAAGAAATCGAACCTTGATATCTTTGCATAGCATTGGTTATCAACATTTTTTCAAATGAATCAACATATTCTTTTAAGGGACGTCCGTCTTCATTATAATGCGAAATTAATTTTGAATTATCATCAATTAAAATTGATGAAAGTGATACATACCCCCTTCGATTACCTGAAACGAATTTTTCAACAACACTATTTAACTGACGTATATTACCTGGCCATGGAAACTTTGATATTTTAAAAACATCATCCGTAGTTAGCTGAATCTCTTGAAGTCCATATTCTGAAGAATATAAACTAAGATAATGATTAAATAACGCAAGGGTATCTTCAGGCCTCTCTCGAAGTGGCGGAATATCAATAATAAGATCTGCCAACCTAAAATATAAATCTTTTCTGAGTGTATTGGTGGATTCACTATCCTTAGAGATTGAGTTATCAATAGAAATAATCCGTGTTCCAGATCCTATTTGATCGTTTAGGAATTTTAATAACCAGTCCTGGAATTGGTTTGGTAATTTCTCTATATCTTCCAAAATAAGATCACCACCACGAGCGGACTCGATAAGTAATAGTTTTTCATTAACTAAAGATAGAAAAGATGCATTATCTACAACTTCTGGGCTAAGAAATATATTGCAACTAACTACCAAAGGGTCTTTATAAGATCTTGGATTAGCTCCAGAAAAAGTGTGCGCCAACATGGTTTTCCCTACACCCGTTTCACCCTTGATTAATAAATGTCTATTAGCTGAACCTACCTCTATGAGCTTCTCTGTTATTCTCTTCCATACCCTACTAACTCCAATGAGCTTTGTTAAATCCTTGTTTATTCCAGAAAAATCTTTTTTAAACTTCACAAGTTCTAGAGATGTTTGTCGTAATTTCATTGCACTTAAAGTTAATTTACTAATTTTTTCGGGTTCGAATGGTTTTTCTAGAAAATCATATGCTCCAATCCGCATTGCTTGAACGGCCATGGGAACATCACCGTGACCCGTAATTAAGATCACTGGAATTTCTGGGTCTAAACGGGTTAAACGCTGTAATAATTCCATTCCATCCAACCCTGGCATCCTAATATCACTTATAACAACTCCAGGATAACCATTACCAATAATTTTCAAAGCGCTATCAGCATCTGGAAAAACATCTGTTTCATATCCTGTAAGCGTCAGCCATTGGGAAATTGATTCTCTGATATCTTTTTCATCATCTATAATGGCAACCTTAAAACCAGGAAACATTATTAAAACCTCATTCTTTTCTAATTATCTTTAGTTAATATGTTAAAATTATCATCTCTTAATAGTGGCAATTCAATCTCGAATATTGCACCTTTAACTTCACTATTTCTGGCAGTTAATCGGCCTCCGTAATCAGTAATTATGCTAGAGCTAATTGATAATCCTAAACCTAATCCATCACCCGCTTCTTTAGTGGTGTAAAATGGTTCAAAAAGACTCTCCAAATCTTCAATTCCATTACCATTGTCTGAAATTCGTAAAATAGCATTCTCCTGTATTAATAATGTAATTACGATTACGGGCTTTTCTTCATCTTTAACAGCATCCAGAGAATTCCTAATAAGATTAATTAATACTTGTTCTAATCTAATTGGATCCCCCAAAACCATAATCTCAGTTTTTCCCAAATTTAGTTGTATAGTAATTAAATCTTGTTTAAGATTTAGTTCCATTATCGCAATTGAATTAGCTACTACTTCTCTTAAATCAATTTTTACCATTGAATCACTGACTTTTCTCGCATGAGATTTTAATTGCTTGGTAATTACACCCATTCTCTCAATTAAATCATCAATTCTTTGTAAAGATGAAAGGGCTTCTTGAGTTCGTCTTCGATCAAAAAGAAGTTTAGCGGCGGCTAAATAAGTCTTCATTGCAGCGAGAGGTTGATTAAGTTCATGGCTGACCGCCGCAGACATCTCACCAAGAACTGCAAGTTTCTGCGATTGGATTAAGCTTTGCTCTACGACTTCCAAGTTTTGTTCAACTTTTTTACGAATTGATACTTCATTTTTTAAAAGCAAATTTAATGCCCTTAACTCATCCGACTCTTTTTTAAGCGCAATTGTTTGAGATTGGGCCCGCCGATTTAAACCATAAAACAGCAGCGCAACTATAATAGAAAAAATCATTATCTCTATTGCTAGAGCTGCATTTACACGCTCTCGAACACTTTTATAGCTCGAAAATGAGGAAAGCTCCCAGCTATTATAAGGTATACTTACGTCAACCCTCATAACTGCCTGCCCATCAAGAAAATTATTGAGAGTATTTAACTCAAGGTACTCACCAGCCAAATGAAAAGCTCGGTTAAGAGCCGTCTTAGGCGCTTTCAATAGAAGCGCTTCAGATATATTTTTACCTTTCCAGCGTCGTTCTGTTGATATTACAACCTGTCCATTTATGTCAGTAATCAGCACAGCCTCAAAGGGGGAGCGCCATCTTTCTTCAAACTGGTTTAAATTCACATCAGCAACAATATAACCAATACTCTTTCCTCCATCAACAATCGGGCGAAGGTATGAAAATTTAAAACTTTCTTTATTTTGTTGTTCAATTTTAAAAACAGTTGATTCATTATCGGACGTCAGCATATATGGTTCTATCACTACAAGTCTTTTAGTAAAAGTAACTTTAGATGATGCCACCAAGTTTCCATCAGAATCAAAAAGTCTTAATTCACTTAAACCAATTTCACTTGCAAAACTGGCTAATCTTTCCGAAATGTTTTTATAATTATCTGTTAAAAGTCCAGAAATTATCGTACGATCCTGTGATAGTAAGAAAGGAACAATCTGACTTCTCTTTAACTCTCCAATTATTTCGTTTACCTGTCTGACTGCTCTTAACTGACTTTGGGTCTTTGTTGTCTCCGCAAATCGTTCAGTTAAGAAAAAATTTGAGAATAATAGAACTATAAGTCCGATTAATATAAAACCGCATACCAATAATCTTTGTTTATGTTGTTCTATTATTAAGTACATAAATTTAACACAAGATAACCATTTAATGAGTATTACCCCCTACAAGAGAACTACTCAACAAAATTGGTAAAAATCATCTAAAAGATTCAAGTAAAGATAAAAATAAACTTCTTCCGTCGTTACTCTCATGGATCTTATTCACAGCTCTCTCAGGGTGAGGCATCATTCCTAAAACTCTCCGATTTCTTGATAGAATTCCAGCAATATTATTAATAGATCCGTTAGGGTTTTCTAAATACTTGAAAACAACTCTTCCGTTACCTTCCAGCTCAGCGATTATTTCAGTGTCTGCTATGTAATTACCATCGTGATGAGCAATTGGTATCTGTATCTTTTCACCAAAATTGTACTTACTTGTAAAAATACTATCAGAATTTTCTACTAGCAAAGACTCTTGGCGACAAATAAACTTTAAACCTACGTTTCCTACCAGGGCACCAGGTAATAAACCAGTCTCACATAGCACTTGAAAACCATTACATATACCGATCAAATATCCTCCACCCTTTGCAAACCTTAAAACTGCATCTGTAATTGGTGATTTAGCAGCAATAGCTCCACACCTTAAATAGTCCCCAAACGAAAAACCACCCGGTATGGCTAAAATATCTAAATTGTTAGGTAATTCTATATTTTTGTGCCAAATAAATTCAACGCTAAACCCTGTAGACACCAAGCCTTCAGCAAGATCTCTATCGCAATTTGAACCAGGAAATATAATAATTCCTACCTTAGTCATATGTCTTCCACATGAAAGCTTTCTATTACCGAGTTAGCTAATAATTTTTGACACATATCCTCTACCCTATTTTTTATTACTATTTTATCTGCTTCCTCAAGCTCCAGCTCAATTACTTTTCCCTGCCGAACTTTTTTAACCTCCGCAAAACCCATATTTATTAATGCTATATTAATTGCCTCCCCCTGAGGATCGAGAAGACCATCTTTTGGCATAACATGAACACGAACTTTCATAACTTTTCTCCATTAAAGGTTTAAAAGAAAATCTTTTATCTTAACTTTATTTTACAAGCGTTGGTTTGGTGCTACCAACACTTAATTTTGGCATAATACCAAGCCTATCAGCAACTTCTGTATATGCATCTCTCAGATTACCCAAATTTTCTCTAAATACATCTTTATCTAGCTTTCTTCCTGTGTCCAAATCCCAGAGTCTACAACTATCAGGGCTAATTTCATCCGCTACTACTAGCCGTTGAAAATCATTATCAAAAATTCTTCCAACTTCAATCTTGAAGTCAATAACTTTTATTCCCACTCCGTACATTACTCCGGAAATGAAATCGTTTACTCTTAGGGCAAGAGCTACGATATCATCTAAGTCCTGTTGAGAAGCCCAATTAAAAGCAATTATGTACTCTTCAGGAACTAATGGATCTCCAAGCGTATCATCTTTTAATGAAAACTCTACGATTGGCCTAGGTAATGCCGTTCCCTCTTTTATGTTTAGCCTTTTTGAAAGAGTTCCTGCTGCAAAATTTCGTACTATAATTTCTAACGGTACTATCTCGACAGCCTTTATTAATTGCTCCCTCATATTCAATCTTTTTATAAAGTGAGTCGGTATACCTATCTGACCCAAACCTACCATAAAGTACTCACTGATACGGTTATTGATTACACCTTTACCATCAATAATTTCGTGTTTCACAGCATTAAATGCCGTTGCATCATCCTTAAAATATTGCACGAGTGTGCCTGGCTCTGGTCCTTCAAAAAGAGTCTTGGCTTTTCCTTCATATATTTTTTTTCTACGAGCCACTTTGAGTTCCTTAAATTAAAACACTACGGTTACTAGTTTTAACTAAACTAATTAAGATTAATCTTATTCTACCAAAACGGTTCACACAAGGATTTAGGAAGCAATACACAACATGTTTTTATAATTATTTTACACATAATATTATTTTAATTTTAAAATAACTTTTATTTTATCCATTGTTGGAATAAGTTTAAAGTCTAGAAATTTGTTTAATGAGAAAAAATGACTGAACACCTTAAGCAAGATAATAGCCTGAAATCGTTACTGGCTGAAAAACCTTGGCTTTTAGCAGATGGAGCAACAGGTACTCAACTCTTTGAAATGGGCCTACTATCAGGAGAATCACCAGAACTTTGGAATGAGTCTAAACCTAATTTAATACAAAACCTTTATCAGAACTCTATAGATTCAGGATGTGATCTATTTCTGACTAATTCGTTTGGATCCAATGCCTCACGGCTAAAATTGCATGGTGCTGAAAAAAAAGCTTTTTCACTCTCTAAAAATTCGGCGGAATTAGGTCGAGAAGCTTCAGACAGAGCAAACAGAACAGTTGTAGTTGCTGGGTCAATGGGACCAACGGGTAGCATTCTTTCCCCAATTGGGGATTTAACTGAAGTTCTTGCTGTAGAAATTTTTCATGAACAGGCTGAGGGCTTAAAAGCGGGAGGAGCTGACGTTCTATGGATAGAGACGATATCTGCTAAGGAAGAGTTTATTTCTGCGGTTAAGGCCGCAGAGTTAGCAGATATGCTATGGTGTGGAACCATGAGTTTCGATAGCTCTGGGAGGACAATGATGGGTTTCACTTCAAAGCAAATGACTGCATTAATTAAAAGTTTAGATAAGAATTTATTAGCTTATGGCGCAAACTGCGGTGTAGGATCTTCGGATTTATTACGTACGTTACTAGGGTTTGAAGAAACTGAGCACGCTTTAATTGCAAAGGGAAATGCCGGAATACCAAAATATCAAGACGGACAAATCCACTACGATGGGACACCTGAGCTAATGGCTGATTATGCCTGTCTTGCCAGAGATTCAGGAGCAAAGATAATAGGCGGGTGCTGCGGAACGACCCCAAGACATTTAAGAAAAATGAAAGACGCTTTAGAAAATAGGTTAGCAAAAACAACCCCCACTCACAAACAAATTATACAGTGTTTAGGAGCCTTTTCTTCTCAACATGATGGGACTGAAAATGTTACTCAAACTCGTCGCATTTCACGCCGAGAAAAGATTAAAATTAAAAAACTTAACGAGAATCAATAAACCCCAGCTAAGATTATCAATTAAGTCGTTACGGTAACAATATTTGTCGCAATTTGTCGCGAATAATTTCCTCCAAAACAGCAATTGTCGAAAAATACCTATTTAAGGTTTTTATGGAGTAGTTTTAATATGTCTAATGAAGATGACATCGTTTTATCTGAGCTAAACGATGAAGAATTAGTAGAACAAATGTTTGACGACTTATACGACGGCCTAAAAGAGGAAATTGAAGAAGGCGTTCACATCTTACTAAAGCGGGACTGGGAACCTTATAAGGTCCTTACTGAAGCACTTGTTGGTGGCATGACTATAGTCGGTAATGATTTCAGAGATGGAATACTTTTTGTACCTGAAGTTCTCTTATCTGCAAACGCAATGAAAGGTGGTATGGCAATCTTAAAGCCACTTTTAATCGCAACTGGTGCACCCAGGGTAGGGAAAATGGTTATTGGGACAGTCAAAGGGGATATACATGATATTGGGAAAAATCTTGTAGGGATGATGATGGAAGGCGCAGGTTTTGAGGTTGTAGATCTAGGAATTAATAACGATGTTACAAAATACCTAGAAGCGCTAGAAACAGAGAAACCCGATATCCTTGGAATGTCTGCGTTACTGACAACAACTATGCCATATATGAAAGTTGTTATAGACACTATGGTAGAAAAAGGTATTCGAGACGATTACACGGTATTAGTAGGGGGAGCTCCATTAAATGAGGAGTTCAGCAAGGCTGTTGGTGCAGATGCGTACTGCCGGGATGCAGCAGTTGCCGTAGAAACCGCTAAAGAGTTCATGGCCCGCAAACATAATCAATTAGCTGGTCATTAAAGCTGATCCCGCCCGAAATGAGCTTTGCAGTTATCCTAAGAAGAAGAAATTATAAATATATGATTTGGAATTAAGTTATTTGACTTTTAGCATTTGATCTAATTCGTTCAACCATTGCTCTAAGACCATTTGAACGCTGTACAGATAAATGATCCTTTAAGCCTAGACGTGCCATTTCATTAGCCGCATTTACCTCAAGCACACTCTCAACGCTTAACCCATTATACAATATTCGTAATATTGCGATTAATCCTCCAACAATCAAAGCATCACTATCACCGATAAATGAGAAAGTTAATTTACTATCTTCTTTTTGCGATGAGCAATGAAGCCATACCTGAGACGCGCAACCATCAACTTTAGTGGCCTGCACTTTTAAAGCTTCATCAAGCTGAGGCATTGCCTTTCCAAGCTCTATTACATGACGATAACGATCCTCCCAATCATCCAAAAACTCAAATGTTTCAACAAGTTCTTCAAATGCTATTTGTGCCAATTCAGCAACCTTTCTTAAAAAAACCTTTGTGGGTTTTACTATTATAATTAAATTAAAATTTGTGACCCCAGATATCAGCCAAAAATATTAATTTTATCATAGCTACTTAGATCATCTTTAATACTTTAATCGACCTATCAACTGCAGTTAAAGAGATTTCTCCATTACAAAGTTGGTTGGCCAGCTTTCCAAAAATTTCGTAACGCCACCCCTTCATAACTGGTATATCTGGAACACCGCGAGAAACTTGTTCAAGATCAGAAACCGATGCAACTAATTTTTGGGATACACCATGCTCTTCACAAATCGATTTTAATAGAACTTTTAAAAGATCAAGTAATGCTTCATTTTTTTGTGCTCTAATCTCTAGATTGGCAACGGAAGGGAGGTCCATTTTAGGGCAATTTTCTCCCAAAGAAACGGCATCAATTATACCGACACTAATTGGGCCTGATCTAGCGTCTCTAGTCAATAACCTAAGGGTTTGTAATTCAGTTAGATTTTTTGGTTTTGAACTAGCAATTTCAAGTAAAGAATCATCTTTAAAAACTCTTGTTCGGGGAATATTTTTATTTTTAGCATATATCTCTCTAAAAGACGCCAACTCTCTAACAACAGAAAGGAACTCTGGAGATCTATTTCTAAACTTAACTCGTCTCCATGCTTCCCTAGGCTCTATCACATAAGTCTTGGAAGATTTTAAGATATCCATTTCTTCATGTATCCATGGATCTCTCTTGTTTTGTTTTATTTTTGATATTAAAAATTCAAAAATACCTCGCAAATGGGTTACATCTCCCAACGCATATTGTTTTTGGGGGTCGGTTAACGGACGTCGCGACCAGTCTGAGAACCGGGACGCCTTATCAACATTAACATTCAAAACCTTTTTTGCTAAAATTTCATAGCTTACTTGATCCCCAAAACCACAAACCATAGCTGCAACTTGTGTATCGAACAAAGGCTCTGGAATACATTTACCTAAATTAAAAAAGATCTCTAAATCTTGTCTTCCGGCGTGAAAAACTTTTACAATATCTTTATTTTTAAATAATCTAAATAACGGGTTAAATGAAAACTCATCATCAATTAACGGATCAACTAAAATTGCATTATTTTTTGATTTTCCTGGAACTGCAAGTTGTACCAAACAGAGCTTAGCGTAATATGTCTTCTCCCTAAGAAACTCAGTATCAATTGTGATATATGGAAATTTCTCCGCGTAAGAGCAAAAATCTTCCAATTGTTCAGTTGTTGTTACTGTTTTCATAAAGACTTTTCTTTCTAGATTGTGACGTCATTTAACACTCAAAGATACTAGTTTCAACTTACAAGTCGTCTTAAAATTATAGGGTATAAAAGGTGTTCAAGTGTTAAAACTTTTTTTGATAATGTCTCAGCAGTTTCATTAGATAGAACTGGTACACTAACTTGTCCTAAGATTGGCCCACTATCCAACTCTGGAGTAACTTCATGAACAGTACAGCCAGCCAAACGATCTCCAGACAATAAAGCTCTACTATGCGTATTAAGGCCTTTGTATTTAGGCAGTAAAGATGGATGAATATTAATTATTTTTTTAGGAAAATTATTAATAAAAGATTTACTTAGAATTCTTAAAAAACCGGCGAGACATATTAAATCTGGTTTAGCCAATAATAATTCTTTAGTCAGAGACTTTTCAAAACCATCATGATCATCATAAAAATTACTATATTCAATACAACTAGTTTTAATACCTAATTCTCTTGCAGCGTTTAAACCTTTTACAGCTTTTCGATCTGACAATACCAAAACAGGTAGTGCAAATTTTTCAGACAGCATGCTGTTGCACAAACTGATCATATTTGATCCTGACCCTGAAATTAAGATGGCAATACGCATCATTTTAGAAGACAACCTTTAAAAACCATATCTTCTCCCTCAATTATCTCTCCAATTTTTAGAGGATTTTCTCCACCTTCAGTTAGCTGGCTTAGTACCTCCAATTCATTCTCTGCAGAAACAACTAAAACAATACCAATTCCGCAATTAAAAGTACTTAACATTTCATTTTCTGATAGATTTCCTTCATGGGCCAACCAATTAAAGATATTAGGAAGGATCCAGTTATCAAGATCGACCACTCCAGTTAACCCTTGAGGTATAATCCGGGGAATATTTTCGATAATCCCACCACCAGTAATATGCGCTAAACCTTTAATTCGTTTTGCCTTTAAGAGTGGAAGAATCTGCTTTACGTACAACGCGGTAGGCTCTAAAAGTTCTAAACCTAGTTTTCGGTCACTAAATGGTGATATTGCATCCAGATCTAATCTCGAAACTTCAACTATTTTACGAACTAAGGAAAAACCATTTGAGTGAAGCCCACTAGAAGGTATTCCAAGCAAAACATCTCCCACTTTAATAGAAGACGGAAGAATATTGCCTCGGTCCACAGCCCCAACTGCAAACCCAGCTAAATCAAAATCATCTTCTCGATAGATACCTGGCATTTCTGCTGTCTCTCCACCTATCATAGCACATCCAGAAAGTTTACACCCTTTTGCAACACCTTTTATGACTTCAGTAGCCATTTCCACATCAAGCCTACCGGTAGCAAAATAATCTAAAAAGAAAAGTGGTTCAGCACCCTGACATAGTAAATCGTTCACACACATTGCAACAAGATCAACTCCAATGGTAGAACAGTTTTTAGTATCAATAGCGATTTTTAATTTTGTTCCGACGCCATCAGTCGCTGATACTAGTATAGGGTCAATATACCCAGATTCTTTTAAATCGAAAAGCGCTCCAAAACCTCCCAGAGAATCAATAACACCAGGTCTATTTGTGGAAGCAGCTAACGGTTTAATTTTTTCAACTAACGTGTTACCTGCTTGAATATTAACACCTGCATCTGCATAGGTTAAGCGTACTTTTTCATCTTTAATCATTTGAAATCCTCAATTAATAAAATACTGGATATATGAACACTATAAAATGGGCAACTCATGAGCACGCTTGACGCTTCTGAAATCTCTGTTATGGAGAGGATCCAACTTGGGGGCCTGTAGCTCAGTTGGTTAGAGCAGAGCGCTCATAACGCTTTGGTCGCAGGTTCGAGTCCTGCCGGGCCTACCAAGTTGTATCAAAACCAATATTAGCAAACATTACTAAGGTAAGGTATAAACTCAATTCTTATAATAATTATCGGTTTAAGTAATTTAATTTTATAAAATTAAAACATAAATATCTAATAAAAAAACTCTTTAATTCATACAGGGATCACTATTTCAACACATAGGCCACCAAATTTGATACTTTCACTCAGCTTAAGTTTACCACCATGTGTCCTCGCAATATCAGAGGAGATGGCGAGGCCAAGACCAACACCACCCCCTTTGTTTTGATTTCTGGAAATATCAAGCTTTGTAAACGGTTTAATAGCTTCATCCCATTTATCTTTAGGAATACCAGGCCCATTATCTTCGATTCTAAAGATTAAAGACTTTTTGGTTAAAACTACAGATAACGCAACTAAACTTGACCATTTTTCAGCATTGTTAACTATATTTTCAATTGCCCGCTTAATAGAAAGAGGTTTTAGAGGGATAAGTGTTTTTTCTTTTAATGTCTCCCCTAAGGTTAGTTTATCCCCATTACGGTTTGAGTTTTTAATAATTCCATTTATAATCTCTAACGGATCAACTAATTCTGTTTCATCTATAGAACCGTACTTTGAAAAGTCTAAGAACTCATTAATTAATCTTTCCATCTCATTAACATCTTGTATTAAGTCTTGATTTTCGGCTGAATTATCTTGCATGGAAAGGCCTAATTTCAAACGCGTTAATGGTGTTCTTAGGTCATGACTAACTCCAGAAAATATTAAAGTTCTCTGCTCTATTTGCCTCTCAATTCTTGCCTTCATATTTAGAAATGCTCTACCAGCAGCCCGAACCTCTGTAGCTCCACTGGGTGCATAAGAAACCTCTCTTCCCTTTCCAAAAGCCTCAGCAGCAGCCGATAACCTCCTAATTGGTCTCAATTGGTTCCTCATGAAAAGGAATGCAATTGTGGTCATTAAAATACCCGTTAACGTCATTAATACTAATAACTGATGAGGGTTGGTTGCCGAAATTCGGTACCGAGAAAACCTAAGTTCTAAAATTTTTTCTGATATATTATATGTTAATATAACAGTCTTATCACTTGTCATTAAGTCGACTGCTTTTAATTCATCAAAGCTCTCATATAAAGTGTTCGTTAGCATTCGACCTGACAAATCATAAAAGGTCCGTCGATTTGTAGCGTGCGACTCTAACCAAGACGCCTGCATATTAAAGTCTTGTGCTAACAAGAAAATATCAGATTCCTCATTTTCATTAGGATCAAAATTATCGATCATATCTAAAATAATTTCAATTTCTGGAACTAAATTCATTGTCATTTGTTTTGTGACGTCTTCATAAAACCGTTGAATGAAAGCAAACGAAACTACTAGCTGAAGAGTAATAATTGGGACTAACAGAATTAAAGCTGCTCGCCCGTATAAACTTCTCGGAAGGTATCTCTTTATTGAAATTTGATTCATAACAATGTTAGAATAAATCACATAAGGTCAAAGGAAAAGTAAATTGAGTAATAATAGTAATTTTAACCCTCCCTCAGGTATTTCAGAGGATATCTATCCGAATTTAAAACGAATTATTGCTCCAAACCCATCGCCAATGACTTTTTGGGGTACAAATACATACATATTGGGAACAAATGAATTGGCGATAATTGATCCAGGGCCAGCCGTTCAATCTCACTTCGATGCAATTATGAGTAGTCTAAATAAAAATCAGTCGATAACTCATATACTTATTACTCACAGCCATATTGATCACAGTCCACTAGCAAAACAATTATCAGAAAGAACTTCAGCTCCAATCTTAGCTTTTGGTGAGAGCTCTGCTGGAAAAAGCGCAATAATGACTAACTTAAAAAACTTAGATGGTGGTGAGGGGATAGACTATGATTTCAAACCTGACGTCACGCTTAACGATAATCAAATACTAAAAAATAAAGAATGGTGTATTAAATCGCTTCATACGCCTGGTCACATGGGTAACCATCTGTGCTTCTCCTGGGAGGGTGAGAGTATTTTATTTTCAGGAGATTTAGTTATGGGTTGGGCGACGTCAATGGTATCCCCTCCTGACGGCGACCTAACCGATTTCATGAATTCGATAAAAAGCTTAAAACTCCGCAGTCCAGATAAACTTTTCTTCCCAGGTCATGGTGCGCCCATCGAAAACCCATCACTAAGATTGCAAGAACTTTATGAACATCGTAAAAAGCGTGAAGGAGAAATACTTTTAGCCTTAGAAACTGGTTTAGCAACAATTTCAGAAATAACTGACTATGTTTACGCAGACTTAGATAAACGACTTATCATTGCGGCAAAAAGAAATGTATTGGCACATCTAATAGACTTAACTAGCAGAAGAATATGTGCCGTAAGTAAAGAAATTACTACCAACTCAAGGTTCACTTTAACATCAAAAGGGTAGTAATCTTTTTTGAAAGCGCTTCTCCTTAATTTTCAAGAGAATGTTCTCTAAAAGAAATCCTAAAGAATGGGTGATTCCTATTGTTATTTTAAAAATAAAGGTCTTAATAATCATATTATATAAATAAAGGAATTCTCATAATGTCTGGTGTGCTCCACGGGGTATCAAACCTAACGCAACTAGTTGCAATTAGGGATATACGTAATCTGTGGATAACCGGAGTATTCACCGGGGCTAATCGGTGGACAGAGGTCCTAGTTATAGGTATTTATACTTACAAGCAGACAGGTTCACCATTTATCGTTGCATTAATTGCATTTCTCAATACCGTACCAGGCGCATTATTTGGTGTACTAATTGGCGCAATAGCAGAACGTTTTCAAAAACGAACTCTTTTATTACTCGGTTATAGCTTCTCATTAATGGTAATGGTTGTACTATTCTATCTTGCGTTAAGTGACAAATTAATGCTGTGGCACCTTGCTCTTGGAACCTTTTTAAGCGGCTCTGTTGGGACTATGGAGTATCCAATAAGGCGAACATTGCTAGGTGAAATAAGTGGCTTAAAAAGGGCCTCAACTGCTCTTACATTTGATGTTGCTAGTGGAAAAATAACTATGTTTATTGGACCATTATTGGGCGGCATACTGATGCACAATTTTGGGATCTATTCATTTTACCTTTTAGCTATTGGTTTGCTAGGGTTTGCACTTTTATTCGTATCACAACTTCAAATAACACCTATGGCAGTACAAACCCAAACTGTTCACTTTCTACGTAGTATGCGAGATGGTTTAACCCATGCCAAAAATAACAAACCTATACTAAGTGTATTATTACTTACAATTATTCTTAACTTTTTTGGTTACTCATTTATTTCAATGATACCTGTCATTGGGGCGAGTAAATTAGAGCTTGGCCCAGTATCGGTTGGCTTATTGTCATCAATGATGGGCGCTGGTGCACTAATAAACTTATCACTACTAACTATATTTACAAACTCTAAATATTTTATGCGCTTTTTCCTTGGGGGGACACTGGCCTTGCTGGTAGCGATCATCCTGTTTTCTATATCACCCTGGTATAGTATGGCTCTTATCGTATTGTTTGCTGGTGGATTGGGCGAGGCTGGGTTTAGCTCAATGCAAGCAACAATTACCTTCACAGCGACGGCTCCTGAAATCCGTAGTCGAGTAATGGGACTAGTCGTTGTATGTATTGGTTTTGGTCCCTTAGGTATGTTACATACTGGTTTAATGGCAAATTGGTTGGGCGCAGATGTAGCAATCGGAATCATTGCTTTGGAAGGAATAGTGGCTACATTAATGTGCACTTGGCTCCTACCAGCATTGAGACAACCCGGCATCGAAGTATATGATGCAGTCCAGGAAAAATAATCAGATAGAGTATTTAAAATCTGATGTGATTATCAAATATACCTACCCATGGGCGACACCCCAAATTTCGACTGTTGAATCTCCAGTTTGCATGTGTGGTACCGGCACAAGTGTGAGTGGCGGCAATACCCCACCACAACAGTCACATAAAAGCTCTAGTAAATCTGGTGTTATATCTTCCTCTTCTGAAGCAGCATAGTAACAGACCATTAACTTCAGATCTGATGGAGACCGATTAAATGGGCGAAGCAAATCTTCAATATAGCTCATGGTGAAACGTGTCTGAGGCAACAACTGGCCAGGTAAGACTCGCGTTCCTGTGTTAGAGAATGGTTCGGCAGGTACCTGCCCACCCAGCCAAATCATATTACGTAATTTTTGAGCTTGACGGTAAGGTAGATTTAATTGCCAATCCCAAACCCTCGCTGGCCATGCATCCTCTCTAGGGATGTATTTGTCAAAACTATTACGACGCTCACGCATCGCAAGCACTTCAATTTTAGTTGTTGCATTTTCTGGCCACATTGTATGACAAGGGACAACTGTTGCAGGCGGACCAGGCTCACTAAAATATGAGGCACGCGCCTGAGCAAGAGGTGCCCAATCTTTTCGTGTAGTACCAAAGTAGTAGCCCTCCATTTTAATACTATCTTGAAGTGACGCACCCACAGTATTTAATGATTTTTGAAGTGAAGGCATAATTATATGGGACTGGCCAGGACCATCTAGAGACCTGTCAAAATCAGCATTAAAATGAGCAGCAGTTCGATTTGATATAGCAATGAACTCTCCTGCTCGTAATGCAGTGGTTACCTCTGGACGCAAAGAAGGTACGTCACCGGGTGTTTCTAATATCTGAGACTCAAATTGAAAGTTATTTTTTGTTCGCCAATCACGTGAGGCAATCACCTGTATTTGAATTTCCTGACCCTGAAAGGGTTGCAGTGGAACTGGCAAAGTTGATATGACTGGGGACGGCTCTTTCGGAAAAGCTTCCTGCAATGCTTTTAAAAGAATAATTTCATCACACGTATCGCTTGGTGTATAAAAGACTTTAAGTCTAACAGCGTCCGCTAGTGTGCAGTTTTCCTGACTTAGAGCGATTGAGATGTTTTCCACTGTACCAGCGATCTGAGCATTAATATCACCTGGGTTCCTTATTTTACCATTAGTATCAAAGTCACCTGCCCCACCTACGAACGATAGAGTGTCCGTGGACCCGCAAACATTATGATAAAGCTTTGTAGGTAATGACCAAATAAATTTATTTTTCATGATCGCGATACTCCTTAATCAGCTTATAAGTAAACCTTATTATAAGCATTACAATAAAGGATACCTTAAAGGTGTCCAATGCATTATTACTTATAAAAGAAACTGAATTTTTTTAGCTCTTAATATGAATTTTAGATCTTGTATTCCATCTTCTCAAAGTTTATCTACTGTCCACGAAAAAGATGTATTGGTCATTATTCCGGCGTAGCTCAGCGGTAGAGCAGTTGACTGTTAATCAATTGGTCGTAGGTTCGATCCCTACCGCCGGAGCCAATAAAAACAATAGCTTAGCATATTTTATGCTAAGCTTTTTTTTCTTAGGTTATAAGTGGGTTACAATACGTTTTTCTTATTGAACCAGTAAGAGTTAAGCTTATGCTTTATTTCTCTTGAATCTTCTCCATTTTTTATTTGTATTAAAAGGTATTACCGTTCATTGTTCGTTAAGAATTATAAGAAATGATATACTAGATTTAGTATATATAAAATTAACTATTGTTCATATTTCGATGAAATAGGTTTAGGATCATATTGTTATCTAATAATTATTACCTATTGTGGAAAGTTAAATAAATAATTTAACTTAACAAATGAGAGAAAAGCTTTGGCTAAAAGTATAAGAACATGGTCAGGTAAAGTCTTAGGTTTACACAAAACCCCACGTTCATTTTTACCAATGAAGAGCTTTGGATCCATATCACTTATTGCGGGAATTGGAATTGAGGGCGATAGGCACGCTACTGGTGAGGCATTTCACTCAGACAGACCTGAAGAAGGTCGTCAAATTACTCTTTTTGAGGAGGAAACAATTGAAGCTCTCCTGAGAGATCATAATATTAAATTAAAGCCTGAAGACCACAGACGAAACATTACAACGCGAGATGTTCCTTTAAATCATTTGGTTGGAAAGAGATTTAAAGTCGGTGAAGCAATATTAGAAGCCACCAGGTTATCAACACCATGCCGTCATATTGAGCAGATAACAGGTTTGGAACTTTTTAACCAACTTGCTAATCGTTCGGGTTTAAATGCAAAAATTATTGTTGGTGGAGAAATTTTCGTTGGCGACACAATTAAGCTGGTTTAGATTAATGCGAAGTAAAATTCATAGCGTAACTACCCAAATAAAATCAATTACAGAAGATTTAAATAATGTAAAAATTTTTACTTTGTCAGATCCTGAGGGTTGGCCTCTTCCAAGGTTTAACCCAGGTGCACATTTGGATGTTTACCTACAAAGTGGTCTCATAAGGCAATACTCCCTATGCGGTGATCCTAAAAATGTCAGCCAATATAAAATTGCGGTTCAGAAAGAAAAAAACGGACGTGGTGGCTCTAATGAAATCCATAGCCTGAAGGAGGGAATGATTTTACCCGTTTCTCTACCACGTGATCATTTCCCACTTGCAAAAGCAAGTCGACATATATTCATTGCAGGAGGTATTGGAATAACACCCTTCTTATCTATGTTACCACAATTGATAAGAGAAAACGTTGATTGGGAACTACACGTTTGCGCAAAATCTGAAACAGAAATTGCATGTCAAAGTTTACTCAAGTTATATGAGAAAAATATTAATTTCTTTAAACATTTAAGTAACAGTGACTATTCTAACCGATCGCATTCTATCTCTAGAACTTCGTTAGTAAATTGATTCCAGCTGACTTTTGTGCTGATTTTAAAGGTCTATGAAGCTTGCGTGTGAAAGCCATATTTCTGTTAAAAGACTAATAGCCGAAATTCGCACTTGAGGTGTATTCTACATGGAAGACTCTGAGTATTTACTTGCCTTCTGAATTAATTGACTGAGCAAGTAGTCGTCTGGGTGTTAATGAGCATTAAGCAGTTCCTTCTGGTAGTTTAACTACAAGAAAGGCCACATTTAATTGACAGTGTTGAAATAATCTACCATATCCGGGTATAAATTGTTCAGCTCCTGCATGTAAATCAGATTCATTTATTCACCACTGTTAGTAAAGTTTCCAATTGCCTAAACAAACTCTTCCGTCAGCTCTTAATGCTTTTTGTAAGCATAATTTATCATGTACAAACCATTTTCTTTGCTCAAAAACCACTTCATCTATAATTAAAGCATTTCGATATTGCTATTTAGGTCCTAAGCAACAGCTACGAGTGTTTTTAAGCAGAGTTAAGCGACTTAAAAGTTTTGACTGTAACAGCCGGTTGAAATTGTCTGCATGACTTTTTCGAAGTTTTGCTGGGACGCTTTCATGTGCTTTTCATCCTTGGAAATCAGAGAATTTTCGACTTCAGTTTCAAGCATCATCGATAAATGACGACTGTTTTAGTAAATATCATTGTACCAGTTAATCATAGGTTCATATTGACTTTTTACACCTTTGACGACGCAGTGAGTCAAGAATTGATTGTTGTTTGTAAGCAGCGCTGCCGCCTATTTTGGTTTCATACTGAGAGCTCGGCAAAGAGTATTC